>OHLI01000901.1_pt1 | contig 13846 bp, 7 predicted proteins | sample 1569051 | NCBI WGS metagenome assembly OHLI01 (sample SAMEA3879561, study PRJEB24766) | human gut metagenome | biome: human-associated habitat; feature: feces | place: USA | collected 1985/1987
TAAGTCAATTAATCATAATTCCCTCTGATCCAAATAGTCAAAAAGAATTTATGAGACTATTTTTACAATCTATGAATTCTGATTCAGCAATACAACCTTTTATCAAAGAAGATTTAGAGGTGTGGGCTATAGATTTAGAACACTTAAGAAATGCAAATATCTTATTTTACGAACGAATCCTAAAATAAATAACTCATGAATATTTTAAGAAGATTCAAGTTTAATAAATTATCGGAAGTGTTTACCCCAAACACGGTGGCTAAACTATCATATGTCGTTCGTGATAATATAGAAAATGAGTTATCTAAAAATTTGACATTAAGTGGAAGACAAATTATACTTTATGGACATTCCGGAGGAGGAAAAACAACTTTGGTTCGTAGGAAAATAAGAGAGTTGAAAATAAACTATATAATGTCTCATTGTGAGACCAACACGACATTTACCGAATTGTTATTAAACGCTTTTGATGGTTTAAATAAATTTTATATATCTGAGAAAAACACAAATAGAAGTTATTCTATTTCTTCAAAATTGAAAGCAGAGTATAATAGTTTGCTTTCCGAGATTAATTCGACAATATCACAGTCTGAGAGTTTTAAATTAGTTAGAATTGTGCCCCCACAATTAACACCTCAAAAGTTAGCTCAGTTTTTAGGAGAAGTTCATGCTGTTTGGATTATTGAAGATTTTCATAAAATTTCAATTACTGAAAAACAAAGAATCAGATGCAGAATAGTTATGTCCCAAATGACATGCCTGGCTGATAAAGCAACGGGTCAACATAGTTCCATCTTCCACATTGGAGCCGCTTGATATAATAAAATCATCGCATACCACTCCATAGCCGATATGAATAGGCGCTTGCTCATTACTGTTCAAGCTACCGTTTTTCAATCGTCCCGCCCCTTCTATCTTACAATAATCACCTATTCGTACATTCTTTATATATCCCGCATCAACAATGGTAACATGGTGGCCAATAGTACCTGTATCCGAAGCATTTTCTTCAGCATACCGGTCAATAATGGCTTTCATCCGGCAAATCAATTCAGGACGATGACGGTACAATGCCAGAATATAGGCCTGATGCGCTGACAGACGATCATGAATAGGCACTTCACGTCCACCCGTTTCATTCAATACAGCTACTTCAACGCCATTCCCAAACTTGCTCCGGCCATCTACCAGAATGATATCTACATTCTCTATAAATGCATAATCCCCAATGATATAGTTGGCTATATAGTTCTTTATATTCTCAATACAACAATTATCGCCCACCGTTACATTATGCAAGGTCGCATGATACAATCCGGAATGTTTACGCATGCCACCTGCCAACGTAAACTCATCCTCAAAGACCCCCAATCTGACCTTTCCGGAAAAACGGGTATGATAAATATAGTCCGTCTTAAAGTTCTCTACTACTTCAATTTCATCCCAATCAACCGCAGTGCATGATCTCTCTTTTAATTGTTGTATTTCTTCTTGTGTAAGTGAACGATAAGTTTTCATCTTCTATATGTATTTATTCTTCATCATAGGTTTGATAAAGAAAATCGTTATAAGGATACTTCTGTACGTGTAGCTCGCGCACCTTATTATATATAATAGTCTTCAATTCATCCATATTTATTTTCTCTCTGGCAGAAATGAAGATACAATTATCATTCAATTTTGCCATCCATGTCTTCATCAGTTCTTCCAATGTAATATTCTCCCTGGTTTTAGGAGTCAAATCATCCTCTGCTTTCTCTATATAGGTATAAGCATCTATCTTGTTAAAAACAATCATGGTAGGCTTTCCACCTGCCCCCAAATCAGCAATCGTTTTATCAACCACAGAAATTTGTTCCTCAAAATCCGGATGAGAAATATCCACCACATGAATCAGCAGATCAGCTTCACGCACTTCGTCCAAGGTTGATTTAAAGGAATCAACCAAATCCGTTGGTAATTTACGGATAAATCCTACGGTATCTGTAAGCAGAAATGGCAGATTCTCAATAATCACTTTGCGTACTGTGGTGTCCAATGTTGCAAAAAGTTTATTTTCAGCAAAGACCTCGCTTTTTGAAAGCAAATTCATTAAAGTAGATTTTCCCACATTGGTATACCCTACCAAAGCTACACGTATCATACGCCCACGGTTTTTACGTTGAGTGGACTTCTGTTTATCAATTTCAACCAACCGTTCTTTCAACAATGACATACGATTCAAAATGATACGACGGTCCATTTCCAACTGAGTTTCACCCGGGCCACGTAATCCCACAGAGCCTTTACCTCCACCAGCACCGGATCCACCTCCCTGACGCTCCAAGTGAGTCCACAAACGTTGCAGACGAGGCAGCATATACTTATATTGGGCCAGTTCCACTTGTGTTTTAGCATTTGCAGTTTGAGCCCGCATGGCAAAAATATCCAGAATCAGCGAAGTACGGTCCAAAATCTTCACTTTCAGTTCAGCTTCTATATTACGTATCTGCTTGGCAGAAAGTTCATCATCAAAAATCACCATTCCGACTTCACGCTCATTTTCCTCTTCCTGATGAATATATTCCTTGATTTCTTCCAGCTTTCCTTTACCGACATAAGTCACGGAATTGGCAGCAGGCAGTTTCTGAGTAAACCTTTTCACCACTGTTGCTCCGGCCGTTTCGGCCAAGAACTCCAACTCATCCAAATACTCCTTGGTCTTACGCTCGTCTTGTGTCTGAGTAATCAAACCAACTAAGATGGCAGTTTCAACCTGTGCTTCAGAAATTACAAATTCTTTCATTTATCTATCAATCTAAATAAGTTCGCGACAAATATAACAAAAAAAGAGGATGAACGTTGAACGTCATCCTCTTTTTTATTACAGTTATTCCCTATAGTTGTGGTTGTGGAGCAGCCGGATTGTTATCAGTGTCACTGATTCCGGAATTGGTTTCCATTTCACATTGCGGAATCCGATAGATCAGGATCTGCGCTTCTGCTGCTGAATTATATTGTACAGACGGGTCATAATTCGTATTCTTACGAACCACCGGCTTTTTCAAGCGTAGGATATCGAACAGTGAGAAACCTTCTCCCCAAAGTTCCATACGACGCTGCAACCAAACCTCATCCTGAAAATCCTGTGCCGAATTAGCTTTACTTGTAAAGGAAGGATCCCGATATGTCCGTACAAAATTTTCCAATGTACTCTTTCCGCCACTCAGATTACCACCCATGGCTTCTGCCTCAGCCTTTATCAGATACATTTCTTCAACACGCATCAAAGGCCAGTCTGACGCATTGGTTGTGTTACCAAATATACTTTGATAAGCTCCGAACTTTGTATTTACATACGGAGTCAAACCAAAATATTCAACGATGGAAGTACCCTCAATCTGCTCATTATCAATCAATGAAGATTTATTATCCGGAGACAAGAACCATTGTTTACGGATATCTGTTTCGGGTATTAAATCATATAATGCAGAATTCACCTTTCTATATCCATCAGGCACTCCTGAAGTATAACCGTTCCCGGTAAAAGAGCACAAGTGCGAAGGCCAGTTGATAATACCTGTCTGGACAACATCATTATCAGGCGTAATCATCACTCCCCATAACCATGAACTTGCCGATGCTGAATTAAAGGTAGGAGTAGATACCTGGGCTAAAGTCTGAGGTGTACCGCCAGCAATGGCACGTTCTGCATCTTTAGCTGCATCCGCCCATTTTTGCATTAACAGATTAGCACGAGCACGCAATCCATAAACTACTGCCTCATCAATCTGATCTTTGTTTGAGCCATTATCATACCCGGTCAATAAATCAGCAGCCGTATTCAGGTCACTCATAATCTGGTCATACACCTGCTGTACAGTTGCACGCGGATTATTCTGCATATCTTCATCAGTCATTGTTTCTGTAACAATAGGTACTGCCAGGCTATTTTCATGACCTGCATAAGTAAACTGATAAATTTGAACCAAGTTCAGATAGTCATAAGCACGAGCAGCTAAAGCTTGGCCACGATAAACCTTCAAAGAAGAATCTTCCGTATCTGCCGCTATCAATTTCAATACATTGTTTGCAGCTTTCAAGTGATTATAGAACGTTTTCCAAATCAATTCATCGCTTGAACTATCGTATACTCTGTCACTATAATTCTGAGATGTATTAAACCAGTTATATCCATTAACCAATGCAACCAAATCCTGCCCTCCTGATTCCAATATCATAGATACCGCAGGAATACCATAGTCATTATGATAAGTAGTGGCATCATCTGAAATCGTACCAAAAGTATTTAATTTGGCTGCCATAGCGTTCACTTCAGCAGTTATCAAATTAGGTCTGCCATTGATTATATCTTCTTTCTGTTCTTCAGATATGTAATCTCCTTCAGGAAATTTATCCAAATCGCAAGATGCCATTAATAAAGCGACACTTGCAAATGCTATATATTTATTTGACAATTTCATATTCTTAAAAATGGGTTGCTAAATTAGAAATTTAAAGATATACCTCCGGAAATTGTGCGGATAGGTGAATATACATTGTCAGCAGCCACATAACCTTGACGTGGGTCCAACCCTTTGCGAGCTGTCAGCAAAGCCACATTATCTGCAACAAAGAATACACGGACACCGTCAATCTGCATTTTACGTGTCAGACTCTTCGGCAAAGTATAACCCAATGTAATATTCTGCAAGCTTAAATAATCCGAACTAGTCAAGAAACGATCTGTTAATCTGTTCGTATATTGGTCATTAATATTCATACGAGGAACATCCGTATTTTTATTTTCAGGAGTCCATGCTTTTAACATATCTTTATGCAAAGCACTACCCGTGGCTGCCACATCCATTAATCCTTGATAAGTATAGTCCAGAATACGTCCACCAAGCTGATATGCAAACGAAACAGAGAGATCAAAGCCATAGGCTGTAACACTTGTTCCAAAACCACCATAAACTTTAGGTAGAATATCACCTGATGCGAATCTGTTTTCAGAAGCGACAGAATAAGATTTCGTAACTGTATTACCATTCTCATCCGGAGTCACCAGCGCCCACAGACTCTCTCCTGTTTCAGAATCCACACCTACATATTTAGGTAAATAAAGCTGGTACATAGACTCATCTTCACGATAAATCCGGGCACCGTCAATCAATTGTCCATTCAGTTCTGGAGATAATTCCAAGACTTTATTCTTAAAATGTGTAAGATTAAAGTTTACATTCCAGGAAAAATTCTTGTTTTCAATTATATTGGAATACAAGTCCAATTCAACCCCACGGTTTACCATTGACCCCACATTCTCAGGAAAACGGGAATAACCCATTGAAGCTGCTACCGGTTTGAAATAAAGCATATCGGTTGTTTTACGTGAGAAGTACTCAACAGAACCACCTAACTTACCACCCCAAAAAGCGAAATCAAATCCAGTATTAAAGCTGTGTGAAGTTTCCCAAGTAATTTCCTTATTACCTTTATAATATAGAGAAGTTGAAAAATCGCCATTACTGTTTGCCAATGTATACTGGTCTTGATACGGATAGTAGTTACGGTACAAACCACCTTGGAACATCAAGTTATCATTACCTTGCAAACCATAGCTGATTTTAAATTTCAACATATCAATCCAAGACTGGTTTTCCAAGAATTTCTCTTTGCTTAATAACCATCCAGCTCCTACAGACCAGAAGTTACCCCAACGATTATCCGGGTGAAAACAAGAAGAAGCATCACGACGGAAAGAAGCTGAAACAAAATACCGTCCATCATAGTCATATTGTGCACGGAACAGCCATCCTTCTGTTGCATAATTACGAGAATATGAATTATTGCTCTGGTTCATAATACCATTGCCTAATTCAGGAACATTCGGATCATACAATTTCTCACGTTGTCCGTACAAATATTGATATTTATAGTCATAACTTTCATGTCCGGCCAAAATATCCACATTATGAACATCATTAAATGTTTTGTTGTATGTCAACAAATACTGCTGATTTACACTAAATGTACGCTCACTAGATACGCCGATCAAACCTCCGACTCCGCTAGTTTCAGAATACTGTCCGTAGAAGGGGTTAACCATCTCTGTAGCACGCACATTATTTACATCAACACCTATATTCACTTTTGCCTTGATTCCATTCCAAATATCAATATCAGCAGACCATTTTCCACTAACCACATCACCCGAATATTTCATTTTATCCAGCATATAACTAGCCAACGGATTTGCATTAGGAATCGTATTACGGCTACCATTTGAATCTTGTCCTGGCTTTCCATAATCATAACGAAGGAAACCTCGATTATCTACCATAATATTGCCCTGTGCATCACGAACATACATAGGATAAATGGCTCCCATAATATTTGATGCATAAAAGATGTTTGCATTTGATGTACCACCCTCAGTATCCTGTTCACGGCTATCATAATGAGTAAATGATACATTTCCTCCCATCTTCAGCCAAGGCTTCACTTGATAGTCAGCTTTCAAACGTGCAGAATAACGTTGGAAACCAGAGTTAGGAACAATTCCCTTATCATCCAAATAGCCGGCCGACATATAATAATTCATTTTTTCAGTCGCACCGCTGATACTTAAATTATACTCTTGACGCAGGTTATTTTCAAAAATTTCATCCGACCAATTATCCGGAGTATAATAATATGTACCATCAGAATAACCTAATGTCGCATTAGGATTCAATTTGCCATCCATACCGATCAGTTGCTGTCCTTGAGGAATGGAATACACCTGATATCCCAAATATGTAGAAGAAAGCATTGCTTGATTAGCGTACGCATTAGCTTTAGCCAAATCTCCGGCTGCCGCATATCCTTTCAAATCGGCATTATAAATAGAAGAATAGTTTAATTCATAGAATGTAGCCGGATCCGTAATTGTTTCATAATTAGGTACTCCACGTTTATTCACACCCCATTTAGCGTCAAAAGTAACACGGGCTTCCCCACTCTTACCACGCTTGGTAGTAATCAAGATTACACCATTAGCACCACGTGCACCATACAGAGCATTAGAAGCAGCATCTTTCAACACTGTCATTGATTCTATATCAGAAGTACTGATAGCAGAAATTTCACCATCATACGGAACTCCATCTACCACATACAAAGGCTTGTTACTAGCCGATATAGATCCAATACCACGAATACGCACTTCAGCATCTTTGCCCGGCTGACCATTATTACTCGTAGTTTGTACTCCGGCTACTTGACCCGCCAAAGCATTTGTCACATTTGAAGTTTGTCTCGTCGCTATTTTTTCATTTTTTATAGTAGCAGCCGAACCTGTAAATGCAGATTTTTTCGCTGTACCATAAGCCACCACCATCACCTCTTCAAGCTGCTCTGTATCAGACTTTAACACAACATTCAAGTTTGCTTTAACTGGCACTTCTTGTGTAGCCATTCCGATAAAGGAAACTACCAAAGTCTTTGCGGAACTAACAAAACATATAAAGTGTTTATAATCAAAAGATTAAAATTTGTCGATTCTATTTATTTACTCTGCGGGAATTACTTTAAACAAAGTTATGATAACCTTTTTTCTACTTTTGTTCTACCTCAGAATTACTTTATACGATAAAAAAGTCTAATTGCGATAAATCTCATTATGATAATTGTATTGTAATAAGATTATAATCTTTTTGAAAAAAAAATGCATGAAATAATGAAAGAGGAGATCCAAATTGGAATTTAGAAATGGGAGAGAGCAAAAAACGTCTGTTACTTTGGACGAAATACTTAGCTATCTAGGAAAAGCAGACAAAATCTGCCTAGTGGCGATTGACTAATTTCAAGTTATTGCTCAAGATCCGATTCGAGAAAGAACGTTAAAGCCATTTTGAGCATCGATATATAACATTGTACAATGCCCATTTTATATATTTAGGTTCACAATGTCATATGACGGGAGAAATTTTTATAAGTCTTCCGGCTTTTTATCAAAGTACTATGATTTTGGATCAAAAATCTATCAGACTGAAAGAATATACAAAATTTGTTACACACCATTTCCAGAAAAGCGGGAAGTACATTAATAAAAATGTTATATCTGAAATATATCAACTGTTTGACGGCATAATATGCTATATCCGGTCTATGATCGTTTTTTTGAGTTTTGGCTGGGAAGAACATTAAAAAACTGATGGAAGATTCCGTGTGTAATCAGAATTTGACTTCCCGTCAGGAATTACAATCAGTTCATAAGGATTGATGGTGGTTTGTTGTGTTCCTTCCAAATATGTAACTAAATATTTAACATATATGTCTTTACAGGCACATTTATATAGTAATCGAATTTGAGTTAACAGATGTTTATCGATAATTTCCAAAGACCGATTTACTATATAGATTTACCCAAGTATACATTAATTTTGTATACTTGGGTAATAATCTATTGGATAATTAAGGAGAAAGCTTCATCTTTTCCTCATATCTTAAATCTAAATTATTTAGCAGGTAGGTAAAGTATTTCTTTAAATTCACCAAAACCACCAACATTGGGTACATCATGCGACAGCTTCACAGTAATAACTCCGTCTTCCAAAGCACCTTTTCCTGAAACAAAAACTTCTCCATAGGATGCGTGCTTCCATGCCGGCTGAGATTCTACAGTGACCTCATTGGCTTCATTAACTTTGAAGACAATGTTATATCCTTTTTCATATAAGTTCATAGCTTTATACCATGATATCTGGTCTGCTTTTTGAACTTCTACTTCCCAAGTTGTAAAATCTTCCCCTTCCTCTGCCATAGCCGCAGATTTAAATGTTCCAGTTCCTAATGAAGAAAAAGTATAATCCCTATAAACAGTTATGACTTTATCCGAAGTCTGGTCTATCGTAACCATTTCCTCCGGCAAAGATATCTTGACTTTATAATTCTGTCCAGGAGTTATATCTCCAACTGTAACATGAATATTGGTCTTAAATTCCCCTGCTGCGAATGAAACCGAGGAAGGTACGGTAATGGAGGCAGGGAGTTCCTGCTCTTTATCACCGACAACTAATGTTGCTGATAAATTAATTGTAGTAGCTTCCGAAGATTTCGCGCGTAAGACTTCCACATCAAAACCCTCATATCCTGTGGAAGGAAAGGAAACCGATTGTGTACCTGTGGCGAATGTCACCCCCATTGTTGTGCCATTGTATATATCTCCTTCATTGTCGGTGTTGCACGATACAAAAAGAGTTGCAGTGGCAACAAACATGCCGATTATATATTTATTTACTTTCATAATTTACTTGCTTACAGATTAATACTATTTATGATCACCTATCGGATTCTGATCTTTGCTAGGATCCATGTTCGGATTACCATCAAATTCCGTTTGAGGAATAGTTAATACCCATGCATACGACTCAGGATCTTCCGTATCTGTACCAGCAATTAAAGCACTGGATGGCCAGCCCATGTCTGCAGTACGTCTGAACCCTTGTTTCAGACGACGTATATCATAGATACGTCCAAATTCTCCCCAAAGTTCAATACGGCGTTGAATTATAATTTCTTCAAGTAAAGAACCGGTTTCATCCGAGGTGAGCTTACCTAATGCCGTTCCTGTTTTTTTGCAAGTGTAATCCTCATCACGTTCTTGCATTAAACTGTTCAACATCAGTCGTGCGCCTTTGTCATCATTTAAACGACAAGATGCTTCTGCTGCGGTTAAGAACATTTCCTCAATACGCATAAAAATATAGTCACCTGTCCATTTCGCATAATCTTTAAACTTGAATTTTTCTTGTTGGTAACCATTCTTTTCATTATTCTCGTCTTGTGGATTCCACCATTTTTTGCGGACATCATTTGTGCCTAGCTTTGCATAAAGCAGTTTGTTTATCTGTTTTCGAGCACTAGCTCCATATTTCCCTTGATCCGCATCCATGTGTGTAAAGAAACCTGCATACATTCCGGACTGGTCGGCTATGATTTCGGCCGCCCACATCACATTATTGGCAGTAGCATCATTCATTCCACCGGTTACCGCAGTTCCAGTGCCGATACTACACCCACTTTTGCTTATTGCGGCATTCGCGGCATCCAAAGCGGTCTGCCAGTCTTCCATCACTAAAGCGACACGAGCCTTTATACCTGAGGCAACAGCCTCATTGATATGGCTGATATGTTTTCTTTTACCTGAGTTGCCTAGCATGGTAATTGCTTTGTCAAGATCCGAAGTGATTTGTTGATATACTTCTTCAACCGTTGCGCGCCCTTTACCTTCTGTTGCAATATCAGTCGGTTCTGTATAGAGTGGTACACAAGGTTCGCTTTCATGTCCTTTATAAGTGCGAGAAAACATTTGCGCCAGCATAAAATAACTGTAAGCACGTACAGCGTAGGCTTGTCCAAGCACATAATTCTTTTCGGTTTCACTTCCAGACATGGTTTCCTCTTCTGCCAAAATGTAATTGACATTAGAAATCCAAGTGTAATAGCCATTCCACATATCATAAGAACGCCATCCGGTAGAGGTATATCTTGATTTTACATTGTAAACGCAATCATACCAAAACCAGCCGCTACCTTGTCCGTTCATAATGCAATCTTCACCCATAACATCTGCCACCAGATTATAAGCTGTGATACCGAAGCATTGATGAGTGTTAGAGCTGTTTGAAACCCCTGCTGTATACATTGCTCGATATACACCATTCAATGATACTAATGCATTAGTTGCTGTTCCTAATAATTCGTTGCCAGAAACAGAAGATGAAGGACTGGTTTCCAAAGCATCCTCACTGCAAGCTACCACAGACATTGCAGCCATCCCGGCAAATATGTATTTAAATATTTTTTTCATACTTTCCTGTATTCTTTTAAATTGTTAGAAATTAATTTCAAAACCTACTGAATAAGTCTTGTTGGGAGCATAAGAATAGTCTGTTTCGCCCTTGAAGTTATACTGTGGGTCCATACCGTCCAAATGAGAAAATAAAGCGAGATTATCTACCGATCCGAATATGCGGACAGACTCTAGCCCGGCCTTCTTTAGCCATTGTTTGGGAATAGTGTAGCCCAAAGTGATATTTTTGATAGCAAAGTATGAAGCATCAACTAAAAAACGGTCTGAAGCTGTGTAGGAACCTCCAATTTGAATACGAGGTACATCTGTGATGTCACCAGGTTGTTGCCAACGTCTCAAAGCATGTTTGTTCCATGTATTGCCTGCATACATAACCTCCATAGAACCAGCGTATAATGAATCATAAACTTTACCTCCTATAGAATATGTACCCAATATTGACAAATCGAAATTCTTGTAAGAGAAATCGGTATTGATACTACCATATAAATCAGGTATACGGCTGCCGGAATAATATTTGCTGTTCGCAGCTTTTTGATAGTCACTGCTGATATATTCGTTAGTGATGTTGCCATTATCATCCTTATCATATACCCAATAGAGCTGCGCTCCTGTTGCAGGATCCACACCGGCAGATTTAGCCATATAATATGTATTAATAGGCATTCCCTCTTTAATACTGAAAACTCCCTTGATAATTTCAGGAGATTCCCCAGTCAGTTTCAGCACTTTATTGGTTACAGTAGAGCCCATCCAAGTTAAGTTCCATATAAAATCAGTGGTTTTGATAAGGGAACCACCTAAGCTAAATTCAAACCCGGTATTACGCATAGAACCGATATTCGCGTTGTATTCAGAGAATCCACTAGAAGTAGCCTTGGGGTATCCCAGCAACATATCCGTTGTTTTGCGGTTATAATATTCAGCACTGACATTCAAGCGTCCGTCAAACATACTTGCCTCAATACCGACATTTAAATTACCGCTTTTTTCCCATGAAAGTTTTTTGTTTTCCAAAGCACCGATCAGGCCTCCTACTTGATTGGCATTCGGATATTCCAATGGATAGAGTCCTTGCCAAGGATAATAATCTGGTACATATCCTCCTTCAAGACTATCATATCTTAACAGATTATCATTACCTTGTTCACCATAACTGATTTTAGCTGATAAATTAGAAATCCAAATCAAATTCTGCATAAACTTTTCTTGTGAAATTCTCCAGTTGGCACCGACAGACCAAAAAGTACCCCAACGGTTATCTTTTTGGAAGCGTGAAGAACCGTCCGTACGGATAGAGGCTGAAAAATAATATTTTTCATTAAAGTTATAATTGAATCTCCCAAAGAAGGATTCCACACGATAATCTTCCGAATATGAATCCGCATTGTATAGATTTGTACCCGGACGCAATTCAAGAATACCATTTACTAAATTGGTTTTTCCGGCAGACAGAAATTCATATTTGTATGCATAAAATTCATGACCAACCAAAAGATCGATGTTATAAAAGTTAAAAGAACGCCCCCATGTCAGTAACTGGTTAAAAGTATAAGATTGGGTTCTTCTGTTATATTTCATCAACAAACCGCCGGCAGCTGCCTGATTACCATGGTGCATATTCATATATGATTTTTGAGATTTGTTCCGGTAGTCCAGACCAAAGTTCAAAGTCAGCTTAATACCTTTAGCCCATCCGGCATCTTCCGAATCTGAGCCAAATGCCAAAAATGTGCGCAAACCAGCTACATCTGTTTTTATATCAGCCTTGTCATCTACCAAACCGCCTACGGGATTGAAATCACTATACTGTGGGCGTTGTACACTACCGTCACCGTAGTCCAGTTGGCGATTTCCATCGGCATCTAATACATCTTTACCATCTTCTCCCTTTATATACACCGGGTAAATCGGAGCCATAAATTGTGCAGAGTACCACACATTTGAATTAGATGAACCTTCGTAATCACTAAAATTTTGTGTGGAATTGGAAAGTGACACATTCAATCCAGTCTTCATCCATTTATTCACTTCAGTGTTTATGTTTGCACGGGCATTATAACGTTGGAAACCGGTATTAATCAAGATGCCATCTTCATTTAAATATCCCAAAGAGAACATATATTTGGTCTTTTCTGTACCTCCATTAACAGACAACTGGTGTTCATGACGAAATGCATTGTCTCTTTGTATTGCATCCATCCAAGATTCATTCCATGCGGATGTAGCATCACCCTGCACTCTACCTGTTGCAGGATCTATAATTGTTCCCCATGTGTAATTTTTAAATGGATTATATTGTTCTCCACCTAAAACGCCACCTAAATCTGCTGATGCTTGTCTACCGGCAGCTTCCCAGTTATATCCATTGTCAAAGATATATCCGTTGCGTAAACCTTCATACGTTAACTGTACAAATTCTTTTTGGTCAACCATGTCATAGGCTTTCAAGGAACGTGAAGACCAACCTGCCGTAGAACGCCAAGATACCTTAGTCTTGCCTTCTTTTCCTTGTTTGGTAGTAATCATAATTACACCATTTGCACCACGGGCTCCATAAAGGGCTCCGGCTGAAGCATCTTTTAAAACTGTCATGCTTTCAATATCGGCAGGATTGATAGAACTCATATCTCCACTAAAAGGTATTCCGTCAACTACATACAAAGGATCTTGTGAGGCATTGATGGAACCGTAACCGCGAATCACGATCTTGGCAGCTTCGCCAGGTTGACCTGAGCCTGAAGTTGTTAACAGACCTGTAGTCTGTCCTTCCAATCCTTTAGTAACATTACTTATAGGACGTAATTCCAGTTTCTTATTATTAATAACGGATGCTGATCCTGTAAAAGATTCCTTTTTTGCAGTGCCATATGCAACAACCATCACTTCTCCAAGCACTTTAGTATCAGATTTTAAAATGATGCTAACATTCTGTTTAATAGAAACCTCTTGACTAGCCATTCCGATAAAGGAAACTACCAAAGTCTTTGCGGAACTTGGAACATTTGA
>OHLI01000916.1_pt1 | contig 13653 bp, 8 predicted proteins | sample 1569051 | NCBI WGS metagenome assembly OHLI01 (sample SAMEA3879561, study PRJEB24766) | human gut metagenome | biome: human-associated habitat; feature: feces | place: USA | collected 1985/1987
CGTTTTCTTAGGGAAATTATTTGTTACTTTGCCTATTATTTTCAGAGTGTCTGTTGAAAATACACACTTATTCAATGTTTAATTTATAATTTATAATTTTTAATTCTCAAAGTGATAATGCCAACATTTGTTCAGATACTCGATTTCATTGGCACATTTGCCTTTGCCATCAGTGGCATACGCCTGGCCTCGGCCAAGCGGTTCGACTGGTTTGGAGCGTATGTGGTGGGTTTTGTGACGGCCATTGGTGGCGGTACGATACGCGACCTGTTGCTGGACGTCACCCCGGGCTGGATGACGGATCCCATTTACTTGATTTGTACCGGACTGGCCTTGTTGTGGGTCATCCTCTTCGGTAAACATCTCATCCATCTGCACAATACGTTCTTCATATTCGACAGTATCGGCCTGGCACTGTTCACGGTGGTCGGCGTGGGCAAGAGCATCGCGCTGGGCTATCCCTTCTGGGTGGCCATCATTATGGGCAGCATCACCGGGGCTGCGGGAGGTGTGATACGTGACGTATTCATTAACGAAATTCCGCTGATATTCCGGAAGGAGATTTATGCGATGGCTTGTGTGGTGGGAGGAACCTTCTACTGGATGTGCCATCTTCTGGGGATGGAGTCTTTCGTGTGTCAGATTGTGGGCGGTGTGACGGTGTTCGTTACCCGCATACTGGCGGTGAAGTATAGGATTTGCCTGCCTATCCTTTCGGGCAATGAAGAGGAGCAGGAAGGGTAGTCCGTTATCTGCTGTCTGAGAATCTCAGGGATTTTCCGGTGAAATTCCGGGCAATGTGCAAAAGAACTTCAGGTGTTAAAAATAAGATTCCCCGGCATTTGGAACCGAAATGTCGGGGAATCTTTCATATTCCTCGTTCCCCTGATAAGGGGGAAGGAGGATGGGATTGCTAAAGGGATAAAACAAGGTTAGAACAATGCATCCTTCGTGTTGAAAAGTTTGCGTTCGTTCAGTTTCACTACCTTGCCGAATTTTTCCAGTCGCTTCAGGTCAATGTTCTTTGGGTTGCCCATGATGGAAATGCAGTAAGGTTTGTCTTTGATGTTCTCTTCGTAGAATTTCACGATGTCGTCAAAGGTCAGTGCATCTACTTTCGGCAGGTTTTCCTTTGCTGGGTCGTCTGTGTAGCCTCTGTAGCCCAAGTCTACCAGTTCCATGGCTTTGTTGCGGAAGCTGGGGTGACTGGTCAGCATGGCTTGGCGGAGGTAGCTCTTGATGTTGTCGATACGTTCCGGATTTTTCGGCATGTCGTTGACGAGACCCATCAGTACGTCCAATGCATCGTTTGCCTTGTCGTTCTGGGTACCGATGTAGCCGCGCAGATAACTTGCTTTTCCGGCTATGCCTTGCGTGCCGACGAATGCGTAGGCTGTATAGGCCATGGAGCGTTTTTCGCGGATTTCGTTCAGAACGATGCCGGTGAAGTCAAGACCGAAGTATTGGTTGAATGCGCTACGCAGCACGTCGTCCTTTTTGTCAGCCTTCTGCATCGGGATGTAGAGGTGGATTTGGGCTTGTTCTGCATCGTTGTTAGGCAGGAAGTAGACGGTGTTTTCGGTCACCGGCATCATGTCCTTTGCCTGTGGGGAGTTGGACGGGCGTTCGTTGGCCACCAATGGGAGGTTCTTGCTCAGGATATCGTATACTTGGTCGAAGGGGAGTGTTCCGGTGAAGAACACCTTTGCCTCGTAGTTGGAGGCGCGGTTGATGTCGCCCGTCAGTTCTGAAATCTGTAATTCGTAAATCTCCTTGTCGGTCAGTTCCTTGATGTAGTCTGATTTCTCTCCGTAGAGCATGTACTGCCGCAGTGCTTCGTTCAGGATGCTGACGTTGTCTTTGCGCTGCTGGCGCATACCCATTGCCGAACCTTTCAGACGTGCCAGTTGCTTTTCGTCCAGTTTTGGCATCAAAATTTGGCGTGAAAGTAGCTGGCAGGCTTGCGGCAGGGTGGCTTCGTAGCCCTCCATGATGATGTAGAGGTTGTCATCATCGGCTGTCACGTGGCAGGTTGCGTTCAGCTTGCTGAGTTCTTCTTTCAACTCTTGCGGTTCGTAGGCCCCCATGATGCCTGCGTTGTTCATCAACTGGGCGGCATAGCCAAGTTTTGGGAATTCGCGTTCACCGGCTCCGTATTGTACAACCAACTGGAATACGTTATTCTCCTTGTTGGGTGTGTAGTACATCTTTGAACGGTCGTTCAGTTGCTTGATTTGCACTTCGCCGTAGTCTGCGAATTTCTCCTCCATCTGTCCGATGGGCAGGTTTTTGAATTGTGTTGCATAGAGCGATTCTTTTCCTATCGGAGGTTCTACGGGTTTGTAACCCGGCTTCTCAATCTTGGCGTTCTTGTCAGGCTTTCCTTTTTCGATATATAGGGCCAGGTAATTGTCTGACAGATATTTCTTGGCTACTCGCTTGATGTCGTCAGTGGTGATGGCCATAATCTTGTCCTTGTAATTGAGTATGTCGCCCAAGTCCTGCTCGTTATAGAAGGCGTTCATCAGTATCATGGCCTTGTCCTCGTTCGACTCCATTTCCAGGTCGAACTGGCGGCATTTCTCGGCTTTGATGGCATCAATTTTCCAGTCCTCGAATTCTCCGTTGGCGATTTGCTGGATGGCTTTCAAGGCTTTCTTTTCGGCGCTCTTGGTAGACTCGAAACGGCGCTGGTTTTCGTCGTAGAGTGGAATGGCCGCTACGATGGCGCGTCCTTGTTCGCGGAAAGTACGGGTGTAGGCTCCGGCGCTGGTCAGTTCACCGTCCAGTACCAGCTTGTCCATAGTTCCGGTCTGACTGTTGTTGTTCAGCAGTGCCAGGGCGATGTCCAGAGCGTCTTCGTCGGGATGTCCGGCAGGTACTCCATTGAATACCATTGCCACTTGCGGGTAGAATCCTACTTTAGCCGAATACTGTTTGCGGCCCTTTATTTCGAGGTTCTGGTAGACCTTGCGCTCGGGTGAGGGTTTAGCAGCCAGACGTCCAAAGGCGGCATTGATGCGTCCGCTGATTTGTTGGGCTTTGATGTTTCCTACGAGTACCAGTACCATGTTTTCGGGGACATACCATTGTTCGTAAAATTCAATCAGCTTGCTCAGGCGGGGATTCTTCAAATGTTCGGGCAGGCCGATGATGGAACGGGAGTAAGGATGTCCCTCAAAAGCTTTCTCCATCACGAACTGGTTCTGTGCACGTCCCTGGTCATCTTGTGAACGGTTATATTCTTCGTACACGTTTTCCAGCTCCGACTGGAAGGAACGGAATACGGGATGCAGGAAACGTTGTGAGGAGATTTCCAGCCATTTGTTTATCTGATAGGCAGGGAAGGAGCTGTGATAGAAGGTCCAGTCATAGTAGGTGCCTGCATTCACCCCTTTGGCACCCATGCTTTCCATCAGGTTGGAGTATTCGTTGGGAAGTCCCAATTTTCCAGCTTTGACGGTCAGCTCATTGATTTCCTTGCTGATGGCTTCTTTTTTTGCCGGGTCGGCTTCTTCGGCCATCTGGTCGTACTTGGCGATGATTTCCTTGTAGATCGGTTCTTCTTCCGTCCAGTTCAGCGCGCCTATCTTGTCTGTTCCTTTAAACATGACGTGCTCCAGGTAGTGTGCAAGTCCCGTGTACTCTTCGGGGTCGTTGATGGAACCGGCACGTACGCCTACCAGTCCGAACACGTCCGATTTGGATTCATCTTCCCATATATATACGGAAAGACCGTTCTTCAGCTTGAACGCCTTCAGTCCTTGTCCGAAGGAGGGCAGGGAAATGATAAGGGTAGTCAGCAGAAGAAGTGACTTAAATTGAAATGATTTCATAAAATAAAGTGTTTTTATGTAATAAAAGTGTTTTCCTATATGTAGGCAAAGCTATAAAAAAATCACGTAACATTTACGAAATCTTCGGAAAAATGATAGTTTTCAGTATATAATATTACCCGTAAACTATCAGAGAGGGGGGTGTAAACTGTCAAATGATAGTTTTCCCCCCCTAATAAAAACCGTATTCCGTCCCCCGGGGCTTCAAATCTTCCTTATACTTGCAATCGTAAAACCTAAACCATTATTAACTATTTAAAAATTGAGCAAAGTATGAATACTTACAGTTTTAGAAAAGATTTGCTTGCAGTGCAAGAAGAACTGCTTCGCTTTGCATACAAGTTGACAGCCGACCGGGAAGAAGCGAATGATTTGTTGCAAGAGACATCTCTCAAGGCTTTGGATAACGAAGACAAATTTGAACCCGACACCAATTTCAGAGGTTGGATGTATACCATTATGCGCAACATCTTTATCAATAATTACCGGAAAATAGTTCGCGAACAGACTTTTGTGGACCAGACGGACAATCAGTATCACCTCAGCATGCCCCAGGACTCTGGTTTTGCCAGTACCGAGGGTGCCTACGACCTGAAAGAAATGCATCGCATCGTCAATGCCCTTCCACGCGACTATAAAGTCCCTTTCTCCATGCATGTGTCCGGTTTCAAGTACCGCGAGATTGCCGAACGCCTCGGCCTTCCGCTCGGAACGGTGAAAAGCCGCATCTTCTTTACGCGCCAGAAGTTGCAGGATGAATTGAAAGATTTCATCTGATAATAATTTGATAGTAGCAATATGATATATAACATATTGCTTATGATGAATTTTTAAGGGTTATTCTTGACTATATGTCAGAATAATCCTTTATATTTGTATATGTTAAGTTAACCGAAGGAAAATCTCTTATTATTGACTATGATGAAAAAGGAAATTAAATTCAGTCTTGTTTACCGGGACATGTGGCAGTCGTCCGGTAAGTATCAACCCCGGGTAGACCAGTTGGTACGTATTGCTCCGTTGATAGTTGAAATGGGTTGTTTTGCACGCGTTGAAACAAACGGAGGAGCTTTTGAGCAGGTAAACCTTCTGTATGGTGAAAATCCCAACAAGGCTGTACGCGCCTTTACCGCACCTTTTAGGGAAGCAGGCATACAGACGCATATGCTCGACCGCGGGCTAAATGCACTGCGCATGTATCCCGTTCCGGCAGATGTGCGCCGGCTGATGTACAAGGTGAAGCATGCCCAGGGTGTGGACATTACCCGTATCTTCTGCGGATTGAACGAGACGCGGAATATAATTCCTTCTATCAAATATGCTCTGGAAGCGGGCATGATACCGCAGGCTACGCTCTGCATCACGTATTCTCCCGTCCATACGGTGGAATACTATGCCAGTATCGCCGATAAACTCATTGAAGCCGGTGCAGAAGAAATCTGTCTGAAAGACATGGCCGGCATCGGTCAGCCTGCCCTGCTCGGCAAGCTCACCAAGGCCATCAAGGACAAGCATCCCGAAATCATCATCGAATATCACGGGCACTCGGGCCCCGGCCTGTCGATGGCCTCTATCCTCGAAGTGTGCAACAACGGGGCCGACATCATCGATACGGCCATCGAACCGCTCTCGTGGGGGAAGGTGCATCCGGACATCATCTCCGTGCAGGCCATGCTGAAAGACCTGGGTTTCCAAGTGCCCGACATAAACATGAAAGCCTACATGAAAGCCCGTGCCATGACGCAGGAGTTCATTGACGAGTTCTTGGGTTATTTCATGGACCCCACCAATAAACATATGTCCTCACTCTTGCTGAAGTGCGGTTTGCCGGGTGGCATGATGGGCTCCATGATGGCCGACTTGAAGGGAGTGCATTCCGGCATCAACATGATACTGCGCGGTAAGAACGAGCCGGAACTCAGTCTGGACGACCTGCTCGTCATGCTGTTCGACGAAGTGGAATATGTATGGCCCAAGCTGGGTTATCCTCCTTTGGTGACTCCTTTCAGCCAGTATGTGAAGAATGTGGCTTTGATGAACCTCATGCAGCAGGTAAAGGGAGAGGAGCGTTGGACGATGATAGACAACCATACGTGGGACATGATTCTGGGCAAGAGTGGACGCCTCCCCGGTACTTTAGCGCCCGAGATAGTGGAACTGGCTAAGTCCAAAGGCTTTGAGTTCGTGGATACGGACCCGCAGCTGAACTACCCGGATGCTCTGGATACATACCGGAAAGAGATGGACGAAAACGGTTGGGAATATGGCGATGATGACGAGGAACTCTTCGAGCTTGCCATGCACGACCGGCAGTATCGCGACTATAAATCCGGCGTTGCCAAGAAACGTTTTGAGGATGACCTGCAGCGTGCCAAGGATGCGGCGATGGCCAAAAACGGATACTCGGAAGAAGAAATCAAGAAGCTGAAGCGTGCCAAGGCAGACCCGATAATCGCGTCTTCCAAGGGGCAAGTGCTTTGGGAGGTTTCCGTCGAAGGTCCTTCTTCTGCTCCTTTCATCGGACGCAAGTACCAGCATGATGAGGTGTTCTGCTACATCTCTACGCCGTGGGGCGAATACGAGAAGATATGGACCGGATTTACCGGACGTGTGGTGGAAGTCTGTGCCAAGCAAGGGGATGTGGTCAATAAAGGGGATGTGATTGCTTATATCCAGCGAAGTGATATTTTTGCATAAAGTGGAGGATGACTGTTTTTCAGTCATCCTTTATCATCCAGCCATTTCTTGATGGTTTCCTTCAGCACTTCTTGAGTGAAGGGTTTGGTAAGGAAGTCGTTGCAACCTGCTTCCAGGGCAGCTTGCTTGTCGTGCTCGTAGGCATAGGCCGTAAGGGCGATGATGGGGACGTCCGGTACCAGTTCACGGATGATGCGAGTGGCGTCGATTCCGCCAAGGTTGGGCATTTTCATGTCCATCAAGATGAGGTCGGGGTGGACTTCCTCGAACATCGTTACGGCTTCCATGCCGTCTTTGGCATGTTTCAGCCGATAGAGTCGGCCTAAAATGGCGTTAATTAGGATGAAGTTGCTTTCTGTATCTTCGGCAATCAGGATGGTCTTGGAAGGAGGGGTAGGGAGTGCTCCGACCTCTTCATTCTTCGGGGAATCTCCGGGGGCTGCATTTTTGCCCCTCTGCTCTGTGGAGTGTGTCTCTGCTGTCGTTTCCTGGTTGTCCTCTTCTTTCTTTTCCGCCTCTGTTTTGCTGGTGGATTCCAGCGGGAGAACAAAAGTAAATGTGGTGCCTTTACCCACCTCTGAAGTGACGGATATGTTGCCACCCAGACGTTCGATGATGGTTTTGCAGATAGAAAGTCCCAATCCGGTGCCCTGGGCAAAGTTGTTCACCTTGACGAAACGTTCGAATACCCGGTCCACCTTGTCCGGTGCAATGCCCATACCCGTATCGGTGACGTGGAATGCTACATACTTGCCTTCCCGGCGATACCCGTAACTGATGTGCCCGGTGGTGGTGAACTTGAAGGCATTGCCTATCTGATTGGAAATGACCTGGAAAATCCGGTTCTTGTCTCCGTCAATCACGATATTCTCGTCAGAGGGTTCGTATATCAGTTCCACTCCTTCGGGACAGCGGAAAATATGTGCGTCGTGTATCTCCTTGCAGAGTGGATGGAGGCGTACGGGCGTGATGGTGAACTCCACGATGCCCGATTCTATTTTTGATAAGTCGAGGATTTCGTTAATGAGCTGGAGCAGGCGTTCGTTGTTCGATTCCACTATTTCGTAATAGCCTAGCCGTTCTTCCTCGTCGGTACTTTCGGCAATAATTCGTGAGAAGCCTACAATGGCATTGAGCGGTGTGCGTATCTCGTGGCTCATGTTGGCGAGAAAGGCAGATTTGAGTCGGTCGGAGGTCTCGGCTTTCTCCTTGGCTACGAGCAGTTCCCGTTTCATCTGTTCCATTTCCGTGATGTCCCATTCGATGTTCAGCAGGATGGGGGAGAAGTCGTTGCTTTCAATCTTCATCTTCCGTTTGTCCAGATAGATGGGATTTCCGTTTCCGTCGCGTTCTTCCGCAATCCAGTGCATCTCTTTGCCGGTTCTGGCTATTTCGATGTCTTGCGCCCTCTTTTCCTGAGCAGTCTCCAGAGGATAAAAATCGAAGTCGTCCTTTCCCAATGCCTCTTGTATGGGGATTTCGCGGTTATACGATTCGCGGTTGCGGTAGAGGTACTTGAAGTTGTTGTTGATGTCCTTCACAACAATGCCTGCCGGGAGGTTTTCGATGATTTTGTCCAAAATCTGGTTGAACTGTTTGATTTGCTGCTCATGCCGGATGCGTGTCGATACGTCTCTTCCGAATGTCCAGATGGTTCCTTCCCCTTTGTCGCTTGTCACCCAATAAGCGTTTCCTTCAATGGCGAGTACTTCCGGACGCTTGGGCAGCGGATGGTAGACGATGTATCCGTGGTTCGTCTCTCCACGTTTGACACGGTTGGCAAACTCTTTCCAGGATGTTTCATCCCTGCCGTATGAGGGCAGGTCGTATATCTTCATCCGGGTGATGTCTTGGCCATTACCGATGCCATGCCGTTCCTTGAAGCAACGGTTGCAGAATATCAGCGTGCCGTCTTCGTGTGCCGAATAAATGTCCTCGGTGGAGTTGTTGATGGCATGTGTCAGCAGATTGATGTCGTTGCGCCGTTTCTGTATGTCGGTAATGTTCTGTATGTATCCTTCTATAGTGACATTCCCGTCTTTCTGCCGTTCGCGGGCAAACGCTTTGAGGCGGATATAGAAAATGTTTCCTTTGAGGAAGATGCGGTAGTCCACGCTGTTTTCCATCTTGCCTTTCAGATTCTCTTTCATCCAGCCGGTAAAGCTTTTCCGGTCTTCAGGAAGGATAAGTTCCAGATAATTGTCCATATTGATGTGCTGCACCTCTTCCGAACACATGATACCCGTATGGCCTGCATAACAGAATATGCGGGTCTGGGTATCGTATTGCCAGTTTCCGATGAGGGCGGCCTTTTGTATTTCGTTGAGCTCGTGGTTTTTCTTTTCGAGTTCCAGTTTGCGCTGGCTGCGTTCTGTGATGTCGCGGTACTGGCAGAGGACCATGCCGTCGTACGGGTACATGATGCATTTAAAGTAATAGGTAGTGTGACCCAGTGTCATTTCGTAATTATGGACTGAACGTACCTTTTGCGTCAGTACCTTCTTGAACTCCGGATATACTTGGTAGTAAGTGGACGGCGGTATCAGTTGGAACAGATTCTTGCCCAGCAGCTTTTCTTCCTTCATGAACCAAAGGTTTACATTGTGCACTGCGATGTCCATGCAAATGCCGTCCCGGTTCAGAAGGAGCATGGTATCTGACGTCAGCTTCAATAGTCTCTCGGCGTTTTCAGCTTGTTTCAAAATGTTTTTCATTCTTACAGTATTAGTTTCATGCCCTTCTGGCCTTCTCCCATGCGCCGCTTGCATTGCCTTTGCGCTTGTGCAGGTAGTTGAATCCTCGTATGACGTTGACGTTCATGAAGAGGAAATAGTAGGGGATGAAAAGTATCTTGTTTTTTATATGCTTCATTGAAAGGTAGTACCCCCAACTTCCCATGAGGTAGAAAAGAGCTTGTAACAGCCAGATGATGGCATACAGTAATGGCGTGCTTGTCGTAAAGATGAGAATTGTGTTGAGGGGAAGCAATAGGAACAATAGGATAGGAGTGAGCGACCAGCGCAGCACCCGGTGGGAAATATATTGGAAACAGAATGTGCCGTAACGGAATGGGTTGAGCAGCGGACGCAGCCGCCAGATGGATTGCAAGCCCCCGGCAGCGATGCGCACCTTGCGCTTTTCTTCTTCGCGCATGTCTGCCGAGCCGCTTTCTACGGCATAGGCATTGGCACAATAGGCAATGGTGTGTCCCTGCATGACGATGCGCAGGGAGAGTATGAAGTCGTCGAGCAGCGTATCTGTCTGCATTTCCTCGAACAGCTCGCGGCGCACGGCAAACAGTTCACCCGCTGCGCCTACTGCCGAATAGAGGCGTGCGTCGAGCGCTTTGAGGGTGGATTCGTATTTCCAGTATAGCCCTTCTCCCCCCGAGGCAGCATTGTCCTTGCTTTGCACGGCGATACGTTTTTCGCCTGCCACGCATCCCACTTTAGGGTCGGTGAAGGCGTGCACTATCTCCCGCAGGGCTTCGCGGTTGAGGTGAGTATTGGCATCGGTGAACACGACAAGGGGCGTTTCTACGAAATGTATACCGCGGTTCAGGGCGGCTGTCTTGCCTTGGCGTTGGGGTTGGTGGAGGACGATGGCTTGCGGCCAGTGGGAGAGGCGTTCGTTGGTATGGTCGTTGCTGCCGTCGGTCACCCAGAGGATGCGTAGCTTGTCGGCGGGATAATCCAGCTCCAGGCAGTTGTGCATTTTTTCATCCACTACATCTTCTTCGTTGTAGGCGGCGATAAATAGCGTCAATGGGGGTAAAGCATCGTCGGCAGGCATCGGACGGGGCGCAGGCTTACGGAAACATTCTTTTATCTTGACCAGGATATATAATAGTATACCATATCCTATATAAGTATAGAACACTATGAATAAACTTATCCAGAAGAGTACTTCAAGGGCTTTCATGTATCCGCTCGTTTGCTTTCTTTTTTGATAAAAAGAAATGTGATTGCCAAAAGTATGGATAATCTTTTACCGATGCAAGAAAAAGAAAAGAAAAATAAAATGTTTGTTTCTCAAGGTGTTCCGATGTTATAAGGAAGTGGGCTTCCTATAGAGGTGAGCTTGAATAACCTTGTGAGTGAGAGGCGATTAAAGGCTTTCAATCATCATTCTCCATAGGAAAGGGATGGGCAGGTAGGCAGGGCGTTACTCAAAACGCTTCTGTCATATTGAAGTAAAACAACATCTGGTTGTTTACCGTGTTTTTGCCTAAATCCAGGCGGACGTTCATGCGTGGCTGTACCTCAATGCGTAGACCTACACCATAGTTGGGCAGTACACCCTCTATCTTGCCGGGAGTGGGGCCCATGAAGCCGCAGCCGGTCCAGGCTACAAAACCTATGTGGTTGAGCATCCGCTTCACCCAAGTGCTGCAGTCGGTATTGAGCATCTGTCTGTACTCTGCCATGACCACATGCGAGGACTTGTCGCGATATTGCCCCATGTAGTAGCCGCGCAGGTCGAAAGGCGTTCCGGTGAGGGCATATTGCGTCAGAGGGACGTCACCGAACACGTTCTTGGTCTGTGCCGTCCACGCGAGCACCCTGCGCTTGCCCAGTGACTTGTATTGGCGGTAGTCTATCTCTAGGCGGTAGAAGGTCTGGTCGCTGCCGATGAACTTGGCGTACATCATGCCGCGGAAATCCAGATACATACCACGGTAGGCGTTGGCAGGGACGTCACGGCTGTCGTATGTCAGCAGGAAACCGAGGCCGGAGTTGAAGTTGTTATAGCCATTAGCCGTACCGCCTGCCTCTTTGTACGAGGGTTCGTCCACCAAGAACTTGCCGGGCTCCGTCAAGTGGTCGTAATTGATGTCGATTTGAGGTCCGGCAAAGATATTGCTGTTGCCCAGTCGGAAAAGGAACCAGGGGTTGATTTGCACGCCGCTGTACCGGTATTTGCTGGTACTGTCGCTTCGTACATAATCTTTATTGGTATTATAGCCGATGCCGTAAAAGTTTTCTTCCGTATTTTTATAGCTGAACTTTCCGAAGATACGGAAACGGTCGCCCTTAAAGAAGAGTTGCGGTTTGGAGAAGAGATTGATGCCACCGTTGAACATGAAGGCGATGGCCATGGGCACTACGGAGCGCAGCTGCGTGGTGTCGCTGGGGTTCATGCGGAAGGTCATCAGGGCGCTTCCTCCCAGCACGGCACCGAAGTCGGGGGTGTAGCTGGGTCCGCCCAGAATATTGTAATGCAGATTCCGACGCGCTACCTTTTGCTTGCGTAGTTCTTTTTTGGTCAGTGCAGGAACGCTGTCGTTTGTGGCGGCCGCAGTCTGTTCCTGGGCATAAAAGGTGGTGGCGAACAGCACCAGTGCGATAATGCTTAGTATATATCTTTTCATGTCGTACGAAATGTGGGTGCAAAGGAAACTATTTTATCCCGAATAGTTTTCACTGTAATAGATAATAAATCTAAAGATGTCACTAAAATTATCAAAAAAGACATTACTTTTGTCTGCTTCACGAAGCAAGACATCAATAACTAAAAACACATAATCTGAATGAAGAAACGATTTTTATCTGTAATTGTTCTGAGTGCCGCACTGCTCTCCGTGCAGGCACAAGAGGGAAAAGGGGGTATCAGCCCCGAAATGCTTGGACAAATCAAGCAAAGTTATCAAGGCACGGCTGCCGACAAGGCGCTCCGCAATGCCATAGGCAATAATGACATCCGTAAACTGGCACTCAACCAGGAGAATATGCAGGGCATGGATACCCACTTCTCCATCAAGGTAGAATCCAAAGGTATCACCGACCAGAAGTCGTCTGGCCGCTGCTGGCTGTTTACGGGGCTGAATGTGATGCGTGCCAAGACCCTTGCCGAATACGGTTTCCAGTCTTTCGAGTTCTCCGAAGTCTATCCCTTCTTCTGGGACCAGTTGGAGAAGGCAAACCTCTTCTTGCAAGGCATCATCGACACCTCCAAGAGTCCCCTGACTGATAAGACCGTGGAATGGCTCTTCCAGCATCCGCTGAGCGATGGGGGTACCTTTACCGGTGTGGCCGACATTGTTTCCAAATACGGCCTTGTTCCCAAAGATGCCATGCCCGAAACAAACAGCAGTGAAAATACCTCCCGCATGGCCAACCTCATCTCTCTGAAGCTGAAAGAGTATGGTCTGCAACTGCGTGACATGGCTGCCGCCGGTGCCAAGCCCGAAGCTCTGGAGAAGGAGAAAACTACGATGCTCGGAACCATCTACCGCATGCTGGTGCTGAACCTCGGTGTACCTCCCACGGAGTTCGACTATGTCCGCCACGATGCCAAGGGTAATCCTGTGGAGACAGAGCATCACACTCCCATGTCTTTCCTTGAGAAATATGGAGACAAACAACTGCTGACCAACTACGTAATGCTGATGAACGACCCCAGTCGCGAGTATTACAAGTGCTATGAAATAGACTATGACCGCCACCGTTACGACGGCAAGAACTGGACTTATGTTAACCTGCCCGTAGAGGACATCAAAGAGATGGCCATTGCCTCCTTGAAGGACAGCACCATGATGTACTTCTCCTGCGACGTGGGCAAGTTCCTGAATTCCGAACGCGGTCTGCTCGATGTGAAAAACTATGACTACGAATCACTGATGGGCACCACCTTCGGGATGGACAAGAAGCAACGTATCCAGACTTTCTCCAGTGGCTCTTCCCACGCCATGACCTTGATGGCCGTTGACTTGAACAAAGACGGAAAGCCCGTAAAATGGATGGTAGAGAACAGTTGGGGAGCCGCTTCCGGTTATCAGGGACATCTCATCATGACCGACGAGTGGTTCAATGAATACATGTTCCGTCTGGTAGTGGAGACAAAGTATGTTCCCGCCAAAGTGATGGAACTGTTTAAACAAAAGCCCGTCCGCCTGCCGGCATGGGACCCGATGTTCGCTGAAGAAAAGTGATGATAAGGATTAGGGGTTAGGGATTAAGGATTAGTGGGCTGCACTATGATTCCGCAGGGTATTAACCCCTAATCCTTGTTCTCGTGTTCGTTAACGAAAGGGATTACGGAAATTTCTCCGTAATTCCTTTCTTTTTTACTCTTTATTCACGTTCTTTTTTGCTACTTTTGCGGCAAATTAATGAAACCA
>OHLI01000930.1_pt1 | contig 13401 bp, 15 predicted proteins | sample 1569051 | NCBI WGS metagenome assembly OHLI01 (sample SAMEA3879561, study PRJEB24766) | human gut metagenome | biome: human-associated habitat; feature: feces | place: USA | collected 1985/1987
ATTTATATTATATAATATATAAAAATTGTCAAGAAAAAAGGACGGCTATTAGCCGTCCTTTAATATACGTTTCTTTGATCTAGAGATTATATTTCGGATTAAATATCAAGTTCTGCTTTTGTCGAAGCAACTCGACATAATGCGCTACCGACCAAGCCCGCTTCACAGGTAAAGTTCGCATAATATGTGGACGCAGACCAAGCTGTTGAGCTATACACACTTATAGAATAGCCGCTTTCGAGGACAACCGAACTTCCGGCCATAACGGTGCCCGTCGAAGTCCCCCTCGTAATGTTAAATACAATCCCCTCATCATCCGGCGAATCATTTCTAAACCATACTTTTGCGTACTTATAGTCCTTTGTAACCAAAAAGTCTTTACTCATAGAGGTTCCAGAGAGCGTAATTTCCCATCGCTTTTCGCTTGCTCTCGTTTGAGGCTGCGATAGAACTCTATCCATTTCCTCATTAGAAACAATTTCAAAAACGAGATCGCCTGCATAAAACTTATCTCCCACGTCTCCCTCAATTACAATGACGTTCTCTGGCAAAATCGCAGCCGCTGCCGGAAGAATACAGCTTACCATGACCAGTACAGCAATCGCTACGATCATAACTTTGTGCATTTTCTTGTTTTTCATAAGGCCTTCCTTTCTCTCGTCCAAAATTTAATTATCTTTGACTTCAAAGAGTAGCTCGTTGTTTCTACCCCCGAAATCTTATTTGTATTTTATCCCATAGTACAAAGATGCGTAAACCACATATGTTTTACACATAGGCAACCGCCAGTTGCTTTTTCTATATTTTCGCTTCACCCTTTAATTTTCTACCCATTTTTGATATAATTCTCAAGCTGCGACTCCTTCCAGCGGGAGGAGGTGAACGCATTGTCGTACTTAATCGCCTTTGATATCTCCGTACTGGCAGGCGTAGTTTCATACTACATCTGCAAGTGGCTGGATGGAGATAGTTGACTCCGCAGCACCCGGCCCAACGGTCTGGTCCACCGATAACGTACAAAAAGCCCTCCAGAAGCTGCAACGTCTGGAGGGCTTCGCTACGCCTTGTGTAGTTTTCTTAACCGCCTTTGCTCGGTCAACTGTAGTTTAGCAGCTTCCGCTGATTTTGTCAACGGATGATCCTGTCGATTGGCTGTATTCCCGCATTATATTATATACCATATATATAGTATATAAATTATATATCATTTTCCTTTATTTCTTCAAAACAGATCACTATGCGTTCCTGTTCTGGTTAAGCATAGAACAAGCTCATCATTCTTGATCTCATAAATCAGGAGCCAGTCTGGGGTTATATGGCACTCTCGGCATCCGATATAGTCTCCGGACAGGTTATGATCCCGATAGATTTCTGGCAGCGGCCTCTGTTCAGCCAAAATAGTGATTACTTCCTCCAACAGCCGCACATCATAACCTCTCCGAACAATCCGCTTGTAGTCCTTCTTGAAGGCCGTCTGATACCTAATTGTCAGCATTCAGATCCTCCATCAGGTCTTTTACGGAGGAAAAAGATCTGCTCATACCAATCCCATTCTCTGCATCCTCGATTGCTTTCCTTGTTACAGCATTCGGCACTTCGCCGCCAATCTCAAAAGGAATGCGATATTCACGCACCGCCTTCTTCGCAAAAATATTAATTGCGGCCGTCATCGTCATGCCCATATCTGCGCAAAATGCCTCAAACTGCATTTTTAAGTCGCTGTCCATCCGGATATTGATGTTTGTGCTTGCCATTATCGCAGCTCCTTTCTGTTCTTAACATTTTTATTGTATTCTATTTTATTTACATTGTCAATACGTCTGTTCCATTGCCTCCAACTCGGTCATAGACTTCACGACACCATGCCCGGCACGAACCTGAGTAAGACCGCGATCCAGCTTCCGCAGATACACGGAGTTTCTTTCAGCCTTCTCCATTTCACCGTACCATTCCTCGCTGATGATTACCACGTTCTTATCTTTCTTCCGCGTGTCAATTACAGTTTCGTCAATCATATTGTCTCACTCCTTGCATTGTTTCTTGTACTTTTCATTGTGCCACTTATTATGAAGACGCTGCACAGTCTCATCTCCATTTTTTGGGCAAATATGCCCCGCAAAAGCAATCAATAATTGATATAAAGTATATAAATTAAATAATATATATACTTTATATCACATAAATCCGCTATTTCTTTTTGGCTTAGTACTTGTTATACTATTTCCGTGCAAAGAAGAAGGATTGCGCTCCATGAGGATGTAATAGGAGGGAATCTGCATTTATGATTACACGCAAAGAAATTGACTTGGCTGCACCGCTAACAACGCCACAAATAGAAATGCTAACGGCTCTCGCAGCCTCTCCATCGACCGCAGATGTAGACTGTCCGGAATTAACGGCAGCACAACAAAAAAATTTCTATCGGCTCATCCGCAAAACGGATTCCCGCTTCATCTCAGGTGACACAGATACACCGAAAAAGTAGCGTCCTTTGCTAAAACAATCACCAAGCAACCTTTCCATAAATCTATATATCGTAAATATCTTATATAACGTATATACTTTACACAAAGTATATACGTTATTTTGTTTCCCACCACTTTCGAATCGTCTTCGGGTCCAGCCCTGTTTCTTTATGGCAATCAGCTTTTCGCCCGTCCGGATGCTGTTCGCGCCACGCCAGGACTTTTTCCTGCGCCGTTCCGCTTCCGCACGGCCGACCTTCCGCAGCCTTCATTGGGATTCCAATCGCCTTCATATCTTCCTTACGCCTTCGCGCCAAATAGAGATGCTTTTCCTGCGTCAACCCGTTTCTTCTATTCCGCTCTATATGAACGTCCGTCAGAGCCTCTATATCGGAAATCGTAAAGTTGTAATATTCTCGGTCATATGCCTCCAGTGCGCTCTTGATATCATCCTCAGTCAGCGCATTTTCGTGCTGCACCATCTGAAGATCTTCAAACGCTGTCTGCATATCCTTCCGAAGCTGCGCCTTTGAAACGTCGCATTTGTAGGCATAGATCGCCATGCACATCAGGAAAAAGTAGCGATGCCCGCCTCGAATGGATAAGATCTGCCGCATCCACCAGTGATAAAGCGCATGGGGATCATCCCCATGAACCTTTCCTGCAATATCCCACTTCTTTGGATGCTTTTCACCTCGGACGATAACACGTTCATACCACTCCGGGTACGCTTCTCTGGCTTCAGCTCTCGTTATCTTGGAAGGTCGAAATGGTCTATTGACGTCTACACGATTTTCCGGTTTTGCGTAAGCATTCAAGTACTCCAGCGTCACCGGCTCGCCGGTCCGGAACGCCACAATCTGATTGCCATGCTTTTCATTGATGCTGCCGACCATGCGGAAGCTCTGGTTGATTGACTGATACTGAATCTCTTTATTTTGCGACGTCGCACCATACTCCCACATCCGGAATGTAAGATCATACTTTAGGCTCTTCAGCTGGATTTTAATATTCGGGTATAGATCTATTGGCTCTCGGAAAAAATAGCAAACGTGCAGGCCGGTTCCGGACAGCACAATGTACGTTGGCATCGGCAAGCGACGGATCCGCGTCGGATCACCGCCAAAACGTAAAAATAGATTCCGCAGCTCCTTCAGGCCAACACCATCCAAATCGAAGATCATCGCGTTCATCCGCTGCGCGTGCTCCAGCTTATTGGATCTTCCACGATAAGACAGCCCGCTGCACAACGTCAGCGGATTTTGTTCGATAAATTCCATGTAATCATTTTCCCACTGATCGGAGAACATGATTCTTCGACGCATTCGCTTAAAACCATCGGACGTTTGCTCCCGATACAGATAAATTGCGTTGGGGTGAGAATAATCCATATGCTGCTCGTCAGATCGCTCGTTATTCGGGAACATTTCCCGGTAAAAATCACACCCGCTGACCTCTGGAAACTGAGAACTCAAATACTCATAGCCTTCAGTATAATTCTGTGTCATACAGAATCCTCCTAGCAAAAGAAAAAGAAGCAAAAAGAAAAATCCGCTGCGGCGGGGACACCAAACCATCCGGTTTTGCCCACCGCCTTTCCCACAGGCTTACGCCTGCCGGTACGCCCACAGGATTCCCCACACCATAAAGGCGTGGAGAATCCTGATGGACGACCTTGGAAAAGACCGTGGACAAAACCTACCGCGCTGTCGGATGGGCTGCGCCCCCCGATCTAGCACCCAACAAATCGCTACAAATTGCAGCCCCCTGCTTGCTTCCGAAAAAGAGAAATTTTTATATTTTCGCAATAAAAATCCCAGCTCTGCCCTAGCCCTAGAACTCCTATACGGGGGCTTAGATTATCAATAGGTTTATTCCCTATTTTCAACTGTTATTATAGCCTGTCCGGTCCGCACTTTCAAGCCACCCGGACAGGCTATTTTACTATCCATTTTTCGTTCCAGCCCGCATATCTGCGGGGACGATTCCAATCGGTTTTGTGTGCTGAATGATATATTCCCAATAGCCAACTCTATAGTTTGCCCGAAGCTGCCGTGAGAATAGCGTATTGTGCGCTGCTTTGATTTCTTTCCAGTTTTCCGTTTCGATTAAATTCTCATAGCTGCTCCCGCTGCAAATCATCGTAATACCCACGTCGGCAAGCAAGCCATTTTTTCTGGCCAAAAGATCTTCCTCGATCAGCTGCCTTGCCTGGCTCTCTGTAAAATCGACCGAGTAAGGACTCTGAAGTACCGTCTCCCATACCTTTGCCGTCAGCAGCTTATTCCTGCCGGTTTTATACCGTATTTCTTTTTCGGAGGACATCACGACAACATACCCTGTATGTATCTTTTTCGGCCGCAGCCCTCTATCCGCATTTGCTCTTTCCCGCGAAATCCTGAGAAGGTTCGCATTGAGGGCGCGCTGGTCGGCGATTTCAGCCGTTTTCCGCTCCACCTGCTGTAGAAGGTCGTCTATCTGCGCTTGCACCCTCTGTGCGGCTCTGTCGGCCTCGTGTGCCGCCTCCTGTTTTACTCTGGATATCTCCCGCGCAGCGGCTCTTTCTGTTTCCTCTTTTTCGCGCTTGGCTCTATTGCGCTGATCAAGAAGTGTCTCATATTCCTGCTTTGTTTGAATCACATGGGAACACTCCTGGTCGTCCAGGCTGTCCACGGGTTTATACCCACCCGTCCACTGTTTTTTTACATACTCGATATCTCACTCGCCTCCCATCAAAGGCCACGGATATAGTTGTCCGCGACCACGCTAATTCTGTTATGCCCCAGCGCCTTGCTGCAGACCAGCATAGCAGCCTTGTCCAGCTTCTTGCCCGCTTCATCCTTGCGGCAAGTGTAGACGTCGCTCTGATATCTTTTTCCGGTCCCCTTATTCACCCGGTCAAATGGAATTTCGCTGATCTTTCTCGCATGAGCTTTGTAGATGGCAACTGCATAATCCGAGCGGTAACTGTGAATGTCCGCGCATTGGTGAATGAACTGCCAAACCTTTTCATCGGGCGGCGTGTTCTTCATCCGGTCAATGATCTGCGTTTGATTCTTCCCTATAATGGGGCTTACACGTTCCCTGCCGCCTTTTCCGTTCCGCACATGGATGAAATACTCACCGTCAAACATTCGCGTGTCCTGCAGCATCTGAAGCCGCTTCGTGTCGCCCGGCGTTCGCTGCTGCTCTGGAATTTTCTCAAGTGTCGTGATCTGCGCTTCGATCTGTTCCCGTGTCACCAGATCCGTTCCCTTCAGATCTGCCAGCTCACTGCGCCGCAGTCCGGTTCCCCGGCAGAATTTTATCAGCTCATCGTTGTTAGCTTCCGAGAAGTGCCGATCCCGCTTGGCGTCTCCCCGGCTCCGTTTGATTTCTGACCGGTTCCGCTTCGGCGGCTTGAAGTAGTCTTCATCGTCTGGCTTTATGCCATACAACTTCCCCAAGGCTTTCGCCTCGGCCTGAATCGTCCAAGCAGATAGATCCTGTTCAACTCGTACCTGCAGCCACTCGTTGACATACCTTTTTGCTTTCTTCAGCGTCGTACATTCCGGGTATTTTTCCTTGACATACTTCAAAAAGTACTTTATGTGCTTCCAGTAGGTCTTATATGTGTTGACCGAGAAGATCTTATCATCGGCTGTCCCGTTCAAGACTGCCTCGCGCTTACTTTCGCCCAGCGCCAGCATAGACGTCAATTTTTCATACGCCTGCTGGTGCAGGTCCTTCGAGTATGACTTGTTTTTTCGCCCCAAATGGTAGCCCCCTTTTCATTACGATATATAAATTATATATCGTATATACTTTATTTCAATTATATCAATTATTTACATTATATCATCGTTCAAGCTAAGCCGCTTCACGTCAGTTTCCGAAGAAACCTCGACGATCAGCAAAGTACACTTTTTTAAGTCTTATGTGTGACTGTTTTGAAGATTTCTCTTCTACACTTTTTTCTTGCTTATGTGTGCAGCCTATTTATTAGCGTCTACGGCAGTTGAGGTTCTGTCGAATCCTTTTCCGAGGGATCAGCTCTCCAGTGCTTTCTACAGTACACTGGCAACATTCAGTAGGTGGATGGAGAACAGATGCGTTCTGCTTACCTGTGCTTTCACAAAGATTACTCACAGCAGGGTCCATGATGTGCTTTCCAATTCACAAAGGTTACTACGGCAAGCCCACACATCACAAAGGTGCATCATACCTTTTTAGCGGCTCTAAAATAAAAACTGCTAAACCCCCGGCAGCTGCCGGGACGCTCTGGGCCTAATTACTATTTACCCTCGCCCAGACGAGTTTTCTGTAAAATTCACTGAGCCTTTCCAGCCGCTCAGTATTTGCAGTAAATATCCGCTGCCTCATCAACGGAAGTTCCATCAAAAGCCGTATTGAACGCCTCCACGACCTTTCTAGTGTCTGCCTGATCCAGGCCAACGATCTGTGCCGCCCGTAGAAAATAGCCCACGCAAGCATCGTTACTCCAGATTTCAGTTGTTTCCATCATCGCATCGGTGAAACTGGCTCCAGCCGAATCTTTCGGCGTCATTTTTTCTGATTCAACCTTTCGCATATAGTCCTTAATTGTCATTTGTTTTCCCTCCCAGCCAGTCCTAATTTACCGTCCTTTTCTATTCAAGCCCATCTTACCATACTATGCTGATAAAGTCAACATAAACTGAATATATACGGATATAACGGTTTACCCGTTCACGCATTCGCGCAAACGGGTAAACCGTTATTAGGCATCCAAGATGCCCGGAGTTCCCCGGCGCAGCAGCACCGGGCGGGGTAAACCCCAGGCGTCTGCGGACGCCTCCCCTGCTCGGTGGCGACAACGAACCGCCTTTCCTGTCGGCTGTCCGTTGTCGCCACCGAGCAATGCGCTCATCGAGTATTCGCCGTGCCAGCGAGAAAACTTCGGTATCGCCGCTGCCTATACAACCAATCGCGCAGGTTTTGTATCTCCGTTTAGTTGCCTTGACAATAATTATTTTGTATGTATAATATAATTATGGACACACTAAGATTTGAGTGGGACCCCAACAAGAATGAGATCAACAAAAAGAAGCACGGCTTATCTTTCGAGGCAGCAAAGGAGGTCTTTTACGACGAGTTTGCCATTCTATTTGACGATCCGGATCACTCCATTGAAGAAGATCGCTTCCTCATTATCGGATCGATCAAATCGCAGAAAATTTGCATTGTGAGCCATTGCTACCGTGACAACGAAAACTGCATCCGTATTATCTCGGCAAGGCCGGCAACCAAAACCGAGCAACGCATTTATCTTGATGGAATTTGAGGTGATAGTATGAGAGATGAATATAACATCAGCGAGCTGAATCCAAGAAAAAATCCCTACGCGAACCGGCTGAAAAAGCAGATCACCATCAACATCGACGGCAGCACCATCGACTACTTCAAGTCTCTGGCCGACGCAAAAGGCATCCCCTATCAGACCCTGATTAACCTCTATTTGAGAGACTGTGCCGATAACCACCGGCAGCTCCAATTATCCTGGCAGTAATGCTTCTGCACGAATTTTTTCGGTCAATAAAACCACGCAGCCACGCAGCATTGTACAACAGGATAGCTGTACTTTTCATTGCAAAAAGTACAGCTATCCTGAAATATTACGTTTTCTGCTACGTCGCATTCTCTGCGAGATACAGCTCCATACGCTTTTGAATCTGCGCAGCTGTTTCTGCTGCGGTCCGTTCTCCAGCCCAAAGTGCGCCGCACTCTGCTTCCAGAATGTTTGCTGCCTGCCACGGATAATAGATTTGCGCAGAAATATTCTCAAAGAATGTTTTATACCGCGCAGCATCTTCTTCGGACAGCGGAACGACCGGGTAAACCGTGCCGTCTACCGTAAACTCCGTTGCAAGATCGGGGTCGTTCGTGTTTCTGGCTTCCATTGCCGCAGCGATTTCACTTTCAAATGCGGATACCGTCATCGGGAACGCAAAGCGCCCGAGCACCGTCTGGCTGGTGTCCGAAAGCAGGAAGTGCAGAAAGGCTGCCGCGCCGTCTGCGTGATCGGTATTTTTGAAGACCGCGATCTCTGCATCCGGACGGACTTTCGTTCCGTTCGGACCGGGCCAGCCTATCCACGCAAGCGGCTCACCGACCGTATAGCTTTCCGCGCTGTGCATCTGCCCGACGCTGCTTAGGATGACCGGCTCTGCCAGTGCCAGATCCCGCCGGATCAGAAGCATGGCGTTTTCTACTTCAAACCCCAGCTCCTCCGGGTCAGCCAGCGTGGCGGCGTAGTTCAGCAGCGCCTGGAATTCTTCCGAGTCAAAGCTGCACGTTTTCGTTTCTTCATCCAAGAATGTGTCAAGAAGATACTGTTCCATATAGAAAAGGAACAGTTCCCGGCTCATACCAGAGAACATGGAAATGTTAGACGAGTCGACCATGTCAAGAAACTCCTGCATTGTCCAGTGCTGGCGGTCTCCGAGTTTCGACTGTTTTCCAACGAGGGTTTCGACGGTGAAGCATCCGGGGAAGGTGTAATTGGCACCGTGGTAAGAGATGGACTTCCAGAGCCACGGCAGAATATCCTCCTGCGGCAAAATCGTGTTGAGATCGAGAAGCAGCCCCCGGTCTGCGAAGCTGTGCCATGGAAGGTTTGAAAAATCGATCATATCCGGTGTATCACCCGCAGCAATGGCAGTATTCCATGTTGTAAACAGATCCATATAGCTTCCACTGTCAAGCAACGCGGAAAAGTCCAGAATTTCCACCTGATAGTCAGAATTGCTTCGGTTGAACTCCTGCACCTGCGCGATAGTTTGCCCACTTGGATTGACCGTTGCAAGCGTCAGCACGGATTTCTGCTTTCCACCAGACGTGCCGGGGCAAAGCGCAGTGAGCGCCGGGACGTCATACGAGCGATCTGCAAAGACAAAGCTGCCGTTTGCTGTGCGGCTGAAAGGCTGTCCCCCGCGGACGTTGAGCTTCGCAAGATCTGCGATTTTTTCTGCCACACCGGTCTGAATCGGCACACGGTATAGTGCGGTCGTATCCGACAGATAAAGTACACCTGGCTCGTCTGCGCCATAGCACAGCACGGGAAGACCGTTCGAGATACCGGAAATCGGAACCTGCTTTTCACTTCCCACGGCTTGCAGCGCCGCACCTTCTTCCGTGTCTGCGACGAACCACACCTGCCCGTCAGAATCCGCTGCAAATTTTTCGGTAAGCAGCGCAATCGATTCCTGCTTTGTTAGATGACCAGCCGTGTCAAAGCTGGAAAGCATCCCGTTCGAGAAGGTATAGAGAAGAAAACTGCTATCGCTGCCGATCAGGAACTCCGGCTCTTCGTTCAAGTTCATGCCATCGAGCAGAACTTTTTCTGTTACCGTTCCGTCCGCATCCAGGCGTTCTGCCGTAAAATCTGTGGTAAGCGATTCACCGTCAGCTGCCCGCCAAAAACGACAGACCAGAGCCCAGAGACTTCCATCCGGAGCGATCGCCGCAGAGGAAAGCGTGACGTCCCGCGCACCATCCAAGGCTGGCTGATAGCAAAAAGCTGTTTTCTGCTGCGCATCCAGATCGTATTGGATGAGCTGCGTCGGAATGACCCCGTCGTCTCCAACCAGAAACCGGCCGCTTGCATCGCACGGGGTAGCGACCACATAAATAAGGTTTCCGTCTGCTGGAAAAACGGAACGAACACGGTATCCTTCGATTGGCAGCTTTGTGTAGCGATACTCGCCTGCCGCATCTGCGCTTACAAACTCGGTGCTCGGCGCAAAGATCGCGCCCGCCTGCCCCGCAGAGGAAGTTTCCTGCTCTGGTAGCGTGATTGCAGCGTTTTTTTGAGATGCTTCTTTGCTGCATCCACAGAGTATCAGTAATAGTAAAACCGCAAAAATGATACCTATGCATTTGAGGAAGTCGTTCCTTTTTTTCATGTTGGCTCTCCTAATGCTATTGTGGGGCAGAGATGTCACATCTCTGCCCCCATGTCGTTTACTTGTTAATCTGCACGAAGTTCTCCGTCGACATAGTCGCCATGGGAATAACCTGTGTTGGTGGCATATACGCCGCATACCCAGTTCCCAGAGTTGAATCTTCTCGGGAAAGATTCTCCATCAAAAATCGTAGCATAAACAGAGCCAGACGTAGACGGCGTAGACCGGAACTGGACGTTCGCATTCGCAACAACATAGTAATGCGGGCTGCCCATTACACTAAGCAAGTCCGAGCGGATATAACCCGTCTTTCCGTTGTTCGTATATTGAACTTCATACCAGTCCCAATTTACTCCCACAATATGAACATACGTTCCCTGTGCGAGAGAGCCAAGGTAGGCGCTGTCCTCTGCATTTGACTGCCGGATATTGCATCCACCTTCCACTTTCACGATTCCGTACCAGGGCTGAGACGGTGTCGGTCTAGTATCAGATGCAGTGTAGTACGCGAAGCAGGTTGGAATCATCGACACAGCAAGTGCCAGGGCCAGAAGAATGGTTAACAGTCTTTTCTTCATCGTCATCAAACTCCTTTTCATTTTGTTGTTTTTTTCTTTTCAGAGTGGCCACTCTTAATAAAGATCTGTTATACCGCAGTGTTTTCTGCTAATAATTTACATACCCATTTATAGTAACATCAACATCTGACGTATTTTCTATCGTTAGCGTATAATAGCCATGCTGATTTACTTCAATTGTTTCATCAATCGTTCCCGTAGAAATTGGAATATAGTAAAACTGATTATCTGGCCCTGTTAGTCCAAAGTTTACAGTTGAATCTGCAGGTGCGTATGACGCCTTAATTCTTACTGTATCTCCCTTTTCAAGCGGGAATTTCGTATCAGCTTTTCTAACACTACCAGCCTTAACCGTTATACTGAACCGTCCTGATGCTCTCCGCTCTAATGTAATCGTCTCTTTGCGCGAGATTTCTTGTGCAAAGGCAGGAACAGTAATGCAACTAAAAACGACTGCCAATACCAACATTACTCCAATAATTCTTTTACGTTTCATTTTCAACCTACCCCCTGTAAAATCACCACACAAAACCAAAAGTCTCGTCCTCTGAGTCGTTTGGCTCTATTGTTTTATATGGAAGCTCATCTATTGATTTTGCCTTCTGTCGTGCCTTCACAATCACTATACAGGCAAAAATCAAAGACGCCAAGACTATCACGCTTGCTATAACAACCCGCTTTGTATGCGATCTATTTGTTTTTCGCGTATCATACTGATTTGCTTCCTGCTCATTTTCAGCTACCCGCATCAACTCAGCTGTTTCTCTGTTTTCATATGGCTCATCCGTATCACTACACAGCCAATCCAGCGACACATCATAAATCTTCGCCAGCGCCTTCAGCTTGTCCATTGAAGGTGTTGCCGTCCCGCTTTCCCACCGAGAAACGGCCTGTCTGGATACACCAAGCTGATGCGCCAATTCCATTTGAGAAATTTCGGCTTTATCCCTCAGTACAATCATTTTTTCTCTAAGAGTCATGCGCTTTACACTCCTGATTCTACATTCAGATCCCATTAGATGTAAACCACACGTGGTTTACATCTAGGCAACTCAGAGTTGCCTCTTTCATTTTCTGACCTTTTCATACTCCGAAAGTGCCGATTTCTGCTGATCCCGGTACTGCGCCATCAGATCACTGAGCAGCTCACTGACGCTGCGTCTTTCGACATAGGCAATTTTCTGAATATCTTCATACAGGCTCGGCAGCACAGACAAACTCACCCGCTTCCGCAGCTCCCGATCCTCCTTCGGTCGGCCGCGGCCAGAACTACGCTGCATTGTCTCCTCTGCCGGCTGCTGCTCAATGATGCTGCCAACAACAGACGCTTTACGTCGGCTCTCACGCTCTTTCAAATTACCCATTTTCAATATCCTCCCGGTCGAAATTTCCGTTTATGATCATCTTCGCAATTGCCGTGTACTCTTTCGCAATTTCGCTGCTCGGTGCCTGCTCCACGACCGCCAGCCCGTCATAAATTCCCTTCTTTGCCACAGCAAGCCGCTTCACAACGCCGACGAGATTATATTCTTCCTTTAGCAATGCAAGAATATCTTTATCGTCCGATACCCGCGCATCGTAGAGCGTCGCAATCACACCCAGCACCTTCAGATCCGGGTTAATCAGCTCTTGGATCTCCCGTATGCTGTCCTGCAGCTGCGTCAAGCCACGGTATGCCAGGTAGTCCGTCTTGACAGGGATCAAAACACCGTCCGCGCAGGAAAGCGCATTGATCGTGAGGATTGAGAGCTGCGGCGGGCAATCGATCAGAATATAATCATAGCTGTCCTTGATTGGCTTCAGCGCCCGGTCGAGGATCTTCTCCCGGCTCGCCCGCGAAAGCATCTCCATCTCCATCGGAGCCAGGTCAATGATCGACGTCACTATGTGCAGCCGGTCATTGATTTTCTGTACGCACTCTCGGATCGGTACGCCGTCTTTCTTCAGAACGTCTACAATCGTCTTCGGAACCTCCAACGGCTCCATGCCGACGCTGATCGTCAGGCTGGCCTGACTGTCCAGATCAATCAGCAGATACCGTCTGCCGTTGGTGTTCTGGGTACGCACTTTACCCTCTGCATCACTGGCAATTTGCAAAGTCACACCGTCCAGAGCAATGGTCGTCTTGCTTTCGATCAGATTATTGACTGTGATGGGCTTGTCCTGGGTGGCTTCCTTATATGCTTGCTGCATGGCTTCTGCACGTTCCTGACTGACACCGGAATCCAGCAAAATATCCCGCACGTGAATGTCATCGATGACCGGAAGATCTGGCTCATTGGCATACTCTGCGGCAATATCCTTGAGTTTTTCATTGATGCTGGTGATTACCGGATAACTGAGTTCGTCTTTCACGATTTCCTGTAAAAGTGTCAGAAATGTTTCTTTTTGTTCCTGTGCAGTCAGCGTAAATACACAGCCCAGCACATCTTCCAC
>OHLI01000939.1_pt1 | contig 13307 bp, 14 predicted proteins | sample 1569051 | NCBI WGS metagenome assembly OHLI01 (sample SAMEA3879561, study PRJEB24766) | human gut metagenome | biome: human-associated habitat; feature: feces | place: USA | collected 1985/1987
TATCTCTGTTGCACTTTCCTTGAAGTCGCCTTCACAGGTATTTCACCTGCACCCTGCCTTGTGATGCTCGGACTTTCCTCATCTTGCGATGCGACCGTCCGGCTAACTCGCAAAGCGAGTATACCCGAAAAACCCGGCGATGTCAAGGAGTTTGATAAAGGAAAGCGTTGGAACGCTGTTTTGCCTGGCGGCAAAAGCGATGATACGATGTTTTTGCCTCCGGCAAAAGCGATGCACCTTCGGCACGATGTGTGCCGTTGGCACGTTGCGGAATTATTTATGTCATTGCGAAGCATAAACAGGGGACCCCTCGGGACACAATGTGAAAAAGCAAATAAAAACGGACGCAGGGTTGCGTCCGTCTTGTGCGATATAACTCTTATTTGTGGTTGCCGTTAAGCAGCGCGAAGTTCTGCTTGTTCGCCTTATAAAGGTTTTTGAACACTTCAAAGCCCTTATCGTAAACTTCCGCTTTCAGCTTCAAATTGGGTTTAAACGTCTTTTTTGCGGGGATAAAGTCCTTAACTTTGTCAAACGAAGGAATAAGGTTAAGCCCGATTGCAACGCATACCGCCGCGCCGACCGCGCCCACGTTTTGCGGACTGTCAACAGTTTCGATAGTGTGTCCCGTGATATCGGCAAGGAGCTGGCAGGTAAAGTCGTTCAGCGCGCCGCCACCGACAAAACGAATGACGTCTGACGTTTTGACTTTCCTTTCGCTTGCTTCCAGCATCCACCGTTTGTGATAGCATACGCCTTCCAGCACCGCTCGGATAAGTTCGGTTTTTCCGGTGTCAAGCGAAATGTTGAAGAACATACCGCGTGCGTTCGGATCCTCAAACGGGCAACGGTTGCCGTGCAGCCAGGGCGTGAAAATTACGCCGCCCGAGCCTGCGGGGATATCGTCGACGACGGTTGTCATATATTGATAAAGGTTGAGATATTTGGATTCAAAATCTTCCGCGACGTGTTTTTTCTGAATGTAAATGCCGACTTCGTCCAGGGCGATATGGTCTTTCACCCATTCCAGACACTTGCCCGAGGTTTCGAGTTCCGCAAAGTAGTTGAATTTGCCGGGTTGCGCCGCGACGGTTGCCGCAATCATTGTGGTTACGTCCACGGCGGATTTGTCGGTAACGGTTGAAACCCAGCCCGAAGTGCCGCTGTAAATGTGAGTTTCGCCAAGTTCCGTGCTACCCGCGCCGACGCCGATAAGAGAAGCGTCCATACCGCCGCCGAAGACTTTGATGCCTTTGACAAGCCCAAGTTCTTTCGCGGCTTTTTCGGTGATTTCGCCCGCGCAGTCGGACGACGCGATAAGTTTTGGCAGGTGGTCGTAATTCACGCCGCACATTTTGCACATTTTTTTGCTGATGCACTTGTTTTTAAGGTCAAGTAAAAGCGTGCCGAACGCGCTGTCGTACGTCATGACGAATTCGCCGGTCAGACGGCAGATGAGATACTCTTTTACGTCCAGCCATTTGTAAACGCGCTTAAAGTTTTCGGGCTCGTTATTTTTCACCCAGTTATATTTCCAGACGGGGTCTTTTACGCTGACGGGTGCCGCGCCCGTTATCATAAGCGCGGGGATAAGTTTGAAAATATTTGCGCCTGCGATTTGAAGCCCATAGGAAATGCCTTCCTTGATTTCCTTTCTCGCGCGCTGATCCATATAAGAAAAGGCTCTGCGGATTGCGACGCCGTCTTTGTCGACAAGGACAAGCCCCTGTGCCTGCGAGCAGAAAGAAACGCCTGCGATTTTGTCGGGGGAAATGCCGGATTTTTCAAGTACGACGCGCGTTGTGGAGCACATTGCCGCCCACCATTCGTCGGGATCCTGTTCCGCGCCGCCGTCGTCGTAAACGTAAAGTTTGTAACTTTCGGTTGCGGACGCCAGAATTTTGAAGTCTTTATCGATTTCGAAAATACAAGTTTTGATGCCTGTCGTGCCTACGTCGTAGGCCATAATATATTTTGACATAAGTGTCACCCTAAAAATTTTTATACCAAAATTATACCATAGTGCATTTTTAATGTAAACAACTTTTTTACAAAGAGATAAAAAAGTATAATAATATCAAACTTGTGTCAGAATGACGCACAATAGCGTACAAAACCGGCTCAAAAACGCAAAAAGTCAGCATAAATGTCAATATGACAGTTATGCCGACAGTGAAAACGCAAAGAGTTTTAATTATTCGATTGAAGTTGTTTGCGATAACAATCGTTTTCGATGGAGCAGCCGCCACATTTCGTGCAGCCTTCCTGTTTTTTGAAGTCCAGATTGTATTTCACGAGAAGGCCTGACAAATGCGTCGCGATTTCGATAAGATCCTGCGTTTTGCACCTTGTCGAAATGTCGACGGGCGCATTGTCAAGCGGACGAATTGGCATAACCGTCGGGAACACGCCGATTTTTGCCATCTTTTCACATTCTGCCAAAATGTCTTCTTTCGGCTGGATTCCCGCAATCAGCACGGAAGATACCTGTCCCCATCCGAAAACTCCCACCGCTTTTTCAAACGCCTTATAATAATGCTCGTACGATATTTTCGATTTTCCCGGGCAAATCTTTTTCCTTAATTCGTCGTTTGCGACTTCCAGATTCATTATCGCGACGTCCGCACCCGCATTTTTCAGCGCTGCGATTTTTTCAAGGTCGGACGGCGGGGCAAATTCGATTGCGATTTTCGCGTCCGAAAACGCACGGATTTTTTTGACAAGGTCAATCCAGTAATCCGCCATGACGTCCGGGTTTTTATAAGTCCCGCCCGAAAAGTTGAGCATATTGTCTTTTGACAGTTCAAAAAGTTTTTTTATGGAATCTGCAAGGATGTCGGCGTCAAGCGGCGTTTCGCGCTCTTTCACGATACTGCAGAACCTGCATTTTTCGTTTTCCCTGTCATAACAGCAATTACTGTTCGGCCAGATCGTAACGCAGCCCTTGGAGTGAAGCCTTGCAAAGTCGTCCACGACCGTGCCGGTGTGTGGGAGCGCGCCGAAAAACGAAACGGGGAAACTGTTTTTTCCGTCCGTTATGAAGAAATTGCCGTCCTTTTCGTCCAGAAGGTAGGGCGATTCGTGCGCGAAATCGTCGGCGATACTGACGTTGCAATTCGTTTCCGAAAACCTTATGTTCAGGCTGTGCATTATTCCTTTTGTGAAAAAGTCGGGAAATTCCTTATATAATATGGCTTTTGCGTTGTCGCTTGCGCGCATACCTTTGGTCAGGAGTTCCGCCTTATAAAAAATTTGGTCGTTGATATTCATAGGTACCTCAATCGTATTTTATAATATCTTTTCTTTTTTCGCAACCTCAGCGGGAAAATCGTAATCCGAAAATCATAAAAAAATTCAAAAACCCCTTTTACACGGCGGAATTTAGGTAAATTTAGGGTTTGAAAAATAAAATTAAGAAAAACAGTTCATTTTGATAGGCAAACTATCAACAATGTTTTTATGAAAAGGAGGAATTATGGGAGCGAAAGAAAGAAACAAAAATTACGTACTTGAAAAGGCAAAAGAAGTATTTTTGGAACGCGGAATCACGGGCGTTTCGATGGCGGACATTGCAAAAGAGGCCGATTTCGGCGTGGCGTCGGTGTATCGCTACTTCGGAAACAGGAATACGTTGATTATGGAATGCGCCGTGTCCATATGGCAGGACAAACGCGATAAATTGCGCGTCGTTTATGAAAAAAATCTGTCGGAAAGCGGATATGACCAGATCGTCGTGCTTACGAAATATTTTTCGTGGCTTGTCGTGAACGAAAAGTCGTTTTCAAAGTTTTTGCTGTCGCTCGATTCGTTTCTGATGACGGAAGACGCGACGCGGGAAGAGAGAAAGGAATACGACGCAATCCTGCTTGAAATTTACAAAATGTTTGAGGACGCATACAAGACGGGACTTTCCGACAATACGGTCAGGGACATCGGCAGTTTTCAGGACTTTTATTTTGCGGCGACGCAGTCGCTTATCAGCCTGTCGCAAAGGCTCACGATGCGTGGCAACGTCGGCTTTGACGACGTATCGTTGCACGATAAGGTGAAACTTCTCGTGAGTATGTTCACAACGTATTTATCAAATGAAAAATAACTTTACCGTCAAATATTTGACGATAAAACGCAAAAACCGCCAAAACGGCGGTTTTTTGTTTTAAGCGAAAAGTGATTTTTGGCGTTACAGCCCGATGAAAATCGACGAATTTCTGAGGCTCACGTCTTTGATTTTATCGTTGATACTTAACGCGTGTTTGTCAAGATTTTGCCCGTCTTCGTCGGATATTTTTTGTGAGCGGAACTCGGCAATGATTTTGCCCGAAACGTCTGCAATAATTTCGTTTTTGAGTTTTGCCTCGCTTGTCGAATTTCCGCATTCGGTAAGGAATGACAACGCCGTTTCGACGTCGGACAGAATGGTGAGTTCCCGCATGCCGCGGTATGCCCATTTGTAAAAAGGCTCGTAAACGTTGTTCAGCAAATACACGCACGAAATCGCGCTTTTCACAAATTCGAAAATCGCAAGTTGCGCCGCGCCTGTCTCTTTTCTTGCGATAAGGCGGGGGTAGTTGTATTGTCCGGATTGGCTCATAGAAAGCGCGTGCGCCGCGATTTTTTTCAGACGGACGTCCTCGGGGAAGCCTTTTTGCAAAACTTCGCGAATCCTTGAAAACTCGGCGCAGTTATTTATAAACATCTTGCCCGATACGGCGGTGCGTAGGGCGTATGGCGGGATTTTCAGCCAGTCGAAAGTTATTTTTGGCGCGGAACTTCTGCCGATTATACTTTCATAAAAGTCTTTGCACGAAAAAACGCCGTGGCGACTGCCGCCCGCGGGCGAAAATTTCAGACGGGAAAACCCGGAAAATTCGTCGGGAAGTTTATTGTACGCGCGGGTTAAGTCGAACCCGTATTTTTCGTAATCCGCGTCGCTTAAAAAAATGCAGAATCCCGGCTCGAAGTCGTGATCTTTTGAAACGTCGTCGTCGAAAAACAGACACTCGCTGCCTTGACCGACAAGCCCTGCGGACAACGTCGGCAAAAGAAAAGCGAAGTCTTTTTCAAGCATCGGCATTCCGAATTTTTCAAAATATTTTTCCGACAACTCAACGCCTTTCATAAATGCTCCTTGCGCGCGCCGAAAGGTCTTGTGCGTCGATAAATCTTCCTGCGTCGGAAAAGGCGGACGCGCATTTTTCGCACACAAAGGCGTAATATCCGTCGCGCGTTACGCCTTCGTCGTTTAAGCACGACAGAGCGTTGTCAAGAGCCTTGTCGACGTTTTCGTCGTCAAAGGGATCTTTTCTCAGAAAAGTTGTCGAAAGGTTTGTGTACGTCACCGCTTCGTCCAGCTTGTTCCCGTTGTTTTTCGCAATTTCAAGTGCCTTTTCAAAATACGATATTGCGGTGTCGTAATCGCCAAAATCGGCATATGACAGTGCGGAATTGTTGTATAAACCGCCGAATAGCGCATTATCCGCGTTAAGGTTTTTTGAAAAAACCTTGTTTACTTCGTCGTAAATTTTAAGCGCGCCTTTCGCGTCGCCAAAGGCTTTTTTGTTGGTTGCGACGTTCAGTAAAAACGTCGCGCCGCTTGTCGTTTCCGCCATATCCGTCTCGTCAATCAGCCGCAAAATTTCGGCGCAATATTTCTCGCTTTCTTCCTTGTTTCCCGTTTTTCTGAAAACCCCGGTGAGTTCGCTCGTCACGACGAGTTCGCCCCGTTTATCGTTCAAGGCTTTTGCCTCGTCAAGCCAGTATCTCAAAAGTTTTTCGGCGGACGCAAGATCGTTTTTTGACAAAAACTCGTCTTCCTTTTCGATAATGCGTTCGACGGGAATCGTCCCGTGAGTTTCGGTTTCGGGATAATAAAACTCTTTGCCGCCGCACGTCGCGCAGGCAGGCTCCTTATAATCGAATTCGTCGATACCCATAGTTTCTCCTTTTGGCGCGACGGCGTGATTGTCGCGCGTTTGACCTGATTCAAGAATAACACAAAATTCACGCCTTGACAACGGACGGCGCAAAGGTTATATTATTACTATTGATATTTATAAATAATATAAGGCGGTATGTTGAAAAAATGATAAGAAGAATCGAGTCGGCGGACAGGGCGGATTATATAAAGTTCGCAAAAGAGTTTTATACGTCGGACGCCGTCACGCACGACGTTCCCGAAGAATATCTGACGCTGACCTTTGAAACGCTTGTCGAAGGCAACCCGTTTTCGGACGGCTATATGATTGAAAGCGACGGCGAAAACGTCGGATACGCTCTCGTTGCGAAAACGTTTTCGCAGGAAGCGGGCGGCATGGTTGCATGGTTTGAAGAATTGTATCTTTCGGAAAAGGCGCGCGGAAAAGGGCTCGGCACGCTTGCTTTAATGTACCTTGAAGGCAAGTACGTTTCGGAAGGGTACAAGAGAATAAGGCTTGAATACACGGCGGAAAACGAGCGCGCGGCGAAACTTTATCGACATCTCGGGTTCAAAACGCTTGATTATCTGCAAATGCTGAAAGATTTCAAATAAAAAAGGATTAAGGGACGATTTTCGACACGGACAAGGTCAGAAAGTGGTCGGAAAAACTCGACAAAAAGGTCAGAGGAAAGAAAAAGAGATAAATCCGCCGTGAAAACGAAAGAAACAACAATCAAAATATTGTTCTCGGCAATCGTGTGCGCGCTGATATCGACGGCGATGTTTTCAATGAAACCGCCGCGCGCCGTTTCGTACGCCGAAACGGGAAATTGCCAGCACGAATACGACGACGATTGCGACGACGAATGCAATCTTTGCGGCGAAAAGCGCACGCCGAAGCATTATTTCGGCGAATGGACTGTCGTAAAAGAAGCCACCAACGACGAAGAAGGGCTGAAAGAGCGAACGTGCGTCAGGTGCAACGTAAAGCAGCAGGCGATTTTGCAAAAGACCGCTGTCCCCGAACCGCAAAAAGAAAAAATCCTTTCAAAATCGGATATCGCGGGGATTGTCGTCGGAAACGTTGCGGCAGGGGGACTCGTCGCATTTATCGGGGCGACGCTGATAAAAAAGAGACGCAAAAAATAAGGCGCGCGAAAGTGCGTTTTTATTTTTAATAAAATGTTGAAAATCGTCGCCCGAAACGGTTGACAATATAAAGGTTTAAGATTATATTTTTGTCGCTATGGAAAACGAAAACGAACAACTTGTCGTGCCGCCCGAAAGCGAACGGGAAAAAACCGAAGAAGGGCAGATGACAAGCGAAGAAAACGAAATAGTAAGCGACGAAAACGCAGAAATGTCGGAAACTGCCGTGCAGACCGCCGCGACCGACAACGCGGAGGATTTGCCGAAAAAGAAAGGTCAGCGCGATATGACGAAAGGCGTCATCTGGAAACAAATTCTGGCGTTTGCGCTGCCGATACTTTTGTCCAACGTCATACAGCGGTTGTATAACGCGGTCGACTCCATCGTCGTAGGGCGGTTTGTCGGGCACGAAGCGCTTGCGGCGGTCGGCAGCAACAACAGTATCATCAACGTTTTCGTGTCGCTGTTTTTGGGAATATCCGTGGGCGCGGGCGTTGTCGTCGCGCAATACTACGGCGCAAAGGACGATGAAAAACTCAAAAAATCCGTGCAGACCTGCGCGTTTCTGGCGATTGTTTCGGGCATAGTGCTGACAATCGGCGGATACTTCCTTGCGGAGCCCATATTAAAACTCGTTCACACCCCCGAAAACGTAATGGCGCTGAGTCGCGAATATTTGCAGATTTATTTCTTGGGCGTTCTTGGCGCACTTATATACAATATGGGGTCGGGCGTGATACTCGCGGTCGGCGACAGCAAGCGGCCGTTTTTGTATTTGCTGTTCGCGTGCTGCTTGAATATCGCGCTGGACGTAGTGTTCGTAAAGACGCTCGGCATGGGCGTTGCGGGCGCGGCGTGGGCGACTCTTATTTCGCAATACGTATCGGCGATTCTGGTCACGTTAAGGCTTCTTCTGACAAAACAGAACTATAAACTGTCGTTTAGGCATTTTAAGATTGACAAGCCGATTCTCAAAAACATATTCAAAGTCGGTCTTCCCGCGGGGTTGCAGTCAAGCATGTACAGCGTCGGAAACCTGCTTATTCAGTCAAGCCTGAACACCTTCGGTTCGGTCGTAATGGCGGGCTGGGTTGCCGCGATGAAAGTGGACGATTTCACCTATGCTCCCATTTGTTCTTACGGCATGGCGATGAACAGTTTCGTCGGACAAAACGCCGGCGCAAAGCGCATGGACCGCGTGAAGAAAGGTTTTTACACCGCGCTTATTATGAGCGTCGTTACGGCGGTCGTAATCATCGTACCCGTGCTGATTTTAAGGGGCGACGTCGTTCGCATATTCAATAAGGAAGCGGACGTCGTGAGCGTAGGCTCGGACATCATTCTGCACATCTGCCCGTTTTACGTGATTTTCGGCATGTGCGAAGTTTTCTCGGGCACGCTGAAAGGGCTTTCAAAGTCGCTGACGGCGTTTATAATCACGTTTGTTGGCATACTCTTGACAAGGATAATCTGGCTTTACACGGCGGTGCTTATGACGCACAATCTCACGGTATTGTTTATGATTTACCCGATAAGTTGGGTTGTGACCGCCGCGATATACTTCATATACCTTGCCGTCAAAAAATGGGACGGAATGCTCGATATGACCGCGGAAGACAGGTTTATCGAAAAACTCAGACATATCGGCAAAAAGAAAACCGCGTGAAAACACAAAAAGAAATATCGTTTGTTTTATAAAACATATAATATAACAAATATACAGACGGCTGTATAGACGGCGAAAAAACTAAAAAATCGTAAAAACATTTTGAAAACCCCTTGACAAACGTATAAAGGGGTTTTATAATTACAAACAGTTGAACAGTTATTCAAATGTTTGACAAAAGGAAAAGAAAAATGAAAGAAACAAAAATCGAAAAAAACGAATTTTGTGAAGAAGTGCACGCGCACGACGAAACGGTGCAGAAGGTCAAAGCAAGCCTTTCCGATGCCGATTTATTGTTTGACGTTGCGGAACTTTTCAAAATCTTCGGCGACAGCACTCGCGTCAATATCCTTGCGACGCTTTCAAAAAACGAACTGTGCGTATGCGACGTCGCGGCGGTACTTAACATGACGGTCAGCGCGGTATCGCATCAACTCAGGATTCTTCGCCACAACAAACTCGTGAAGGCGAGAAGAAGCGGCAAAGAAGTGTTTTATTCGCTTGCGGACAACCACGTCGTGAAGATTCTGGAACTTGCAATCGACCACGTAAAAGAGTAAAAAATCAAAGAGGTAACAAATATGAAAAAGACAGTAACCATTAAAGACATCGACTGTGCAAACTGCGCCGCAAAAATCGAACGCGACGTGCAAAAAATCAACGGCGTTAAAAGCGCAAGCCTGAATTTCTTCGGACAGCGTCTGCAATTCGAATGTGACGAAGAAGATTACGAAAGAATCGCAAAAGAAATCGTGCATTGTGCAAAGAAAGTCGAACCGGATTGCGTAATTTTGGGTTTATAATACAAAAATGAAAGATAAAGATAAGAAAAAGTTAACAAAAAATCAAATAAGGCTCATACGTTTTTGTGTGTGCCTTGCCGCGTTTATCGTGCTTTACGCCGTCGGCAAGACCGTCGGTATGCCGTGGTACGTGGGACTTGCGACGTATCTTGTCGTGTACTTCGCGATAGGCTACGACGTGCTGTACCGCGCCGCGAGAAACATCGTGCACGGGCAGGTTTTCGACGAAAACTTTTTAATGTGCGTGGCGACGGTCGGCGCGTTTGCAATCGGCGAATATCCCGAAGCCGCGGCGGTCATGCTTTTTTATCAGCTTGGCGAACTGTTTCAGGATTACGCCGTCGGAAAGAGCAGGAAATCCATTGCGTCTCTTATGGATATCCGCCCCGATAAGGCTGTAATATTTAAGGACGGACAGGAAACCGAAGTCGCGCCCGAAGAAGTTAAAATCGGCGACGTTATCGTCGTGAAAGCCGGCGAAAAAATCCCCGTCGACGGCGTGGTGATAAAGGGCGAAGGAAGTCTTGATACGTCCGCGCTCACCGGCGAAAGCGTGCCGCAAACCGTGTCTGAAAACAGCATCGTTTTAAGCGGCGCCATCAACCTTTCCAGCGTTTTGTATATCCGCGCCGAGAAAGAGTTTTACGACAGCACCGTCGCAAAAATTCTCGACATGGTGGAAAACGCTTCCGCAAAGAAAGCGAAAGCCGAAAACTTTATCACAAGATTTGCAAGATATTACACCCCCGCGGTCGTTATCACGGCGGTTGTACTTGCGATTCTGCCCCCGCTCGTCATCGATATGAGAAGCGGCGCGGTCTGGATCTCGTGGCTCAATCGCGCGCTTACGTTCCTTGTCATCAGTTGCCCGTGCGCGCTTGTCATCAGTGTTCCGATGTCGTTTTTCGGCGGTATCGGCTGCGCGTCCAGAAAGGGCATACTTTTCAAGGGAACGAGTTATCTGGAACTTATCGACAAGGCAAATATATTCGTGTTTGACAAAACCGGCACGTTGACGAAAGGTACTTTCGACGTCAAAAAGGTTATCCCCGAGGAAAACCGCGACGAAATCCTGCGCGTTGCGTGCATCGCCGAAAGCGGCAGCCTGCACCCCATCGCAAAAAGCATTTACAAAGCGTACGGAAAGTCCGTCGACAGTTCCGAATATCAAATCACGGAACGCTCGGGACGCGGTATGGAAGCGACGGGACCCGAAGGGCGCATACTTTGCGGCAGCGGCAGATTGCTTGTTGAAAACGGCGTTGCGATTATCCCCGTCGAAGAAGTCGGAAGCGTGGTGTACGTCGCAAAAGACGGTCAATATCTCGGCGCGATTCTGATTGCGGTTACCGTCCGCGACGACGCGAAAGAAGTCATTAAAGAACTGAAAGCGCAGGGCGCAAAAACCGTCATGCTTACGGGCGATAACGAAAAATATGCCCGCGCGGTCGCCGAAGAAGTCGGCATCGACGATTTCAAATTCGGTCTTCTTCCCGCGGACAAAGTCGTCGAAATGGAAGCAATCATGGAAAATAAGGGCAAAAAAGACAAGGTCGTGTACGTCGGCGACGGCGTCAACGACGCCCCTGTCCTTATGCGTGCAGACGTCGGCGTTTCGATGGGCGGCGTAGGCAGCGACAGCGCGGTCGAAGCGTCGGATATGGTGCTTATGCACGACAACCTTACGGGACTTGTTTCGGCGCGGAAAATCAGCAAAAAAACCCTTAAACTTGCATACGAAAACATCGTGTTCATATTGCTTGTCAAAGCCGTTGTGCTTATTCTCGGCGCGCTGGGCATAGCGAGTATGTGGCTTGCGGTGTTTGCGGACGTGGGTGTGGCGGTGTTGGCTACTCTCAATTCTATGCGCGCCCTTACTAGTAAAAAGTCATAATTTTGCGATATTTTGCTTTTTCGGCGGAACCCGAAAAATCGTGTACGCCTAAGTACACTGGATTTTTCAGAACCTCGTAAGAAACGTCAAAAATCCATCAAATTTTCGCCGTTTTAGGGAGAGTGAAGATTCTGGCTTTTTAGGGAATGAAACAATATACAAATTCTCGCCGTTTTAGGGAGAGTGAAGATTCTGACTTTTTATGAGAAGTTTATTTTTAACTAAATCTTAACTTCGGATTAAAGTAATCTTTAACTTGCGCGGTTATGATTAAGCCATAAAGTTTCATAACATAATTTTCTCCCATTATTGAGAAGGGGCGTCCAAAGCGGACGCTCTTTTTCTTTTGACGCGTGCGGGCAATAAAGTTGCCTTTTTTGTAATTGCATATTATAATAGACAGATATAAGGATTCGAAATCAACCATATGTTTTTATTGCTTGCGTTAATTTATCTTATTTTCATATCGCTGGGGCTTCCCGATTCGCTTTTCGGAGCGGCGTGGCCGGTCATGCACGTTGACTTCAACGTGAACGAAAGTTTCGCAAGCATATATATGATAATCACCGCGGTCGGCTCGGGCAGCGTAAGTTTTATTGCAGGGCCGCTCATCAGAAAATTCGGTACGGGCAAAGTAACGGTGGTGTCGATTTTGCTTACCGCCGTCGGCATGCTTGTCATCGGTTTTTCGGTGCATATCGCGATGGCGATTTGCGGTTCCATACTTATGGGGTTTGGCGCGGGCGCAATCGACACGGGGCTCAACAACTACGTTTCGACGCATTATAAGGCGCGGCATATGAACTGGTTGCACGCGTTCTGGGGCGTGGGAGTTACGTTAAGCCCGATAATCATGGGCGCGTTTCTGGATAGGAACAACAACTGGCGCGGCGGATACAGATGCGTGTCGTGCATACAGTTTGCGATATTCGCGGTCTCGCTTTTTTCGTTGCCGCTTTTTAAGAAGTACGAACACTCCGTGACGGTTGAAACGCTTGACGGGGCGGCGCCCGACGAAAGCGAAGAAGAAAACGAAAATACGACGAAAGAACAGGCGGAAGAAGACGGCGAAAAGCCGAAAAAGAAGAAGCCTGCAATTTTTGAAATATTGAAAATCAAGGGCGTGGCGTGGTCGGTTTTGTCGCTTGGCATTTACACAGCGATGGAATTTCTGATCGGCACGTGGGGCGCAAGTTACGCCGTCAACACAAAGGGCGTATCGCCCGCAGACGCCGCTCGCTGGGTGTCGCTGTATTTCGGCGGAATTATGGCAGGAAGGGTAATCAGCGGGTTTATCTCTTATAAATTTGACGATAAAGTCCTTATTCGGTTGGGAATTGTCGTCATGACAATCGGAATGATCGTGTTTGCGTTGCCCATCGGGAAATACTCGCTTGCGGGGCTTCTGCTCATCGGCGCGGGCTTTGGTCCGGTGTTCCCGTCGACGATACACTCAGTACCGTTTAGGTTCGGCACGAAGTATTCCGCGGACATTACGGGCATACAGATGGGCGGCTCTTACGCAATCGGCTGGGCGGTGCAACTCACGTTCGGATTCGTCGCGCAAAAGGTCGGTTTTTCGTTCATGACGTACTTACTGCTTGCGTTTGCGGCGGCGCTGCTTATCGTAAGCGAAATCACGAACAAAGTCACCGCAAAACACAAAGTCGCGGCGGAGCAAATATCGTAAAAAATGAAACAGCGCGTTAAGAAATCGTTGATAATCGTTGCAATCGGCGTGGTGGTAAACGTCGCGCTTGCGCTCATCAAAATGTACGTCGGGCTTTCAAGCAACAGTCTTTGCATAATGCTTGACGCGATCAACAACTTTTTTGACATTTTGACGGCGATAGTGGCAGGGGTAGCGTTTTGCACGCT
>OHLI01000941.1_pt1 | contig 13290 bp, 14 predicted proteins | sample 1569051 | NCBI WGS metagenome assembly OHLI01 (sample SAMEA3879561, study PRJEB24766) | human gut metagenome | biome: human-associated habitat; feature: feces | place: USA | collected 1985/1987
ATCCAGAATCCCGAAATGACGCATTGGATTCAGATGCTCGTTGACTACCCCATTGCTTTCGGTGTTATCGGACTCGGCGGCCTTGTAAAAGGCGAGCGCAACCTCGTCTTCTCCGTTCTTATCGGCGGCACTCTGCGCTTCCTCTGCCACCTGTTCACCGGTGCGGTTTTCTTCGGCGAATATGCCGCGGCAGGACAGTCCGCGTTCATGTATTCCCTTCTGTACAACGCTCCCTACATGTTTGCGGACATCGCAGTTTGCGTCATCATCGCAATGCTTCCGCCTTTCCGCAAGGCGATCCGCTCCGCGCTCAAGTACTGAAACACCGAACAAAGCCCGGCTGATTTCAGCAGAACGGGCCGAACGGTTTAAGTTTTTGCATCAACACACAAATCCGACTTCAAATGAATCAAAACTTGCCTGATTCCTTTTCGGATTTGAAGTGCCCGGGTCGGAAAGCGCAGTTTGCCGCGTTTTCCGGCCCTTCCCTTATCCAATCATCCCGTTGTAAATCTTTTTACGAACCATGAGCAGAATTCAAACTTCCGCCGCTGTCGAAAAGCACAGCATTCCGCCTTTTTTCGGCAGCGATTCTCAAATACTCATACTCGGCAGTTTCCCCTCGGTCAAATCCCGCGAAAGCGGCTTTTACTACGGGCATCCGCAAAACCGCTTTTGGCGCGTGCTCTCCTCCGTGTTCGACGCGCCGCTGCCGCAAACGATCGAGCAAAAGCAGGAGTTTTTGCGCACTCATTATATCGCGCTTTGGGATGTCGCCGCCGAATGCAGCATACGCGGTTCGGCGGACAGCAGTATTTCGGCCGTCACCGCAAACGATATTGTTCCGCTCCTCCGTTCGACGCAAATCAAAGCCGTTTTTTTAAACGGTCAAACGGCGCAAAAGCTTTTTCGCAAATATCTTTTCGAAGAAACCGCAAAATTCGGCTGCACCGTCACGGCGCTGCCTTCAACAAGCCCCGCAAACGCATCATATTCACTCGAAAAACTTGCTGCCGAATGGGGCAGCGCAATCCGCACCGTCCTTGTGATTTAAGAATCGGAGTTAACGTTCGGAATTTTGCCTGCATCCTTAAGGTTTATCCGAATTTTTTATCGAATTGCGAATTTCAGCGGTTATAACTTATGATTTCTTAATTTCACCGTTGCATTTCATCTGTAAATGTGTTATACTGAAACCGACCGCGGAAAGGAGACTGTGATTAATGATCAAACGCGAACTGTATATGAGCCGTATCCGTCCGTTTATCGGAACGGAGCTTATCAAGGTAATGACGGGTATCCGCCGCTGTGGGAAGTCTGTCATGTTGGAGCTAATCAAACAGGAACTTACGGAGTCCGGTGTAAGTCCGACACAGTTTGTCTCTGTCAACTTTGAAGATATGAGCTGTTCCCATCTGCAAACCGCTCAGGCTCTGCATGACGAGATCACCAAGAGAGCCGCAGAAACAGAGGGCAAGGTCTATCTGTTCTTTGACGAAATACAGGAGGTCAAAGACTGGGAGAAGTGCATCAACTCTTTCCGTGTCTCGCTTGATTGTGACATCTACATAACCGGCTCGAATGCAAAGCTGCTGTCCGGTGAGCTTGCAACATATTTGGCCGGTCGGTATGTGGAGTTTGTGATCTATCCGTTTTCCTTTGGGGAGTTCATTGAACTGTACCGTTCTGTTGCTCCCGATACGTCCGTCCGGCAGTGTTTCCAAAAGTACCTCCTGTCCGGTGGTATGCCCTACCTCGCAAACCTCCGCTATGCAGATGCTCCGTCCAAGCAATATCTTCATGATCTGTTCAATTCTGTCCAGCTCAAAGACATCGTGAAGCGGAATAAGGTCCGGGATGTTGATTTGCTGGAACGAATCATTGCCTATGTGATCGCCAATGTGGGTACAACCTTCTCTGCAGCCTCCCTTGCGAAGTTTCTGAAAAACGAGCAGCGTACCGTTGCACCGGAAACGATCCTAAACTATATCAAATATTGCTGCGAGTCTTACCTGTTCTATCGGGTAAAACGGGAGGATTTGCAGGGCAAGCAAATCCTTGCCTCCAATGAAAAGTACTATATTGCCGATCACGGCATCCGTGAAGCCGTTTTCGGCGGCAATATGCGGGACATCAATCTCATTTTGGAGAATATAGTGTATCTGGAATTGCTGCGCCGCGGCTATGCGGTAACCGTCGGCAAAACAGGCAATAAGGAAATTGATTTTGTATGTGACAAGCGCGGCGAAAAGCTGTATGTTCAGGTCACCTATCTGCTGGCATCGGAAGAAACGATCAACCGTGAGTTTGGCGCGTATGATAATATCCGCGACAACTTCCCGAAGTACGTTGTTTCGCTCGATGAGTTTGACATGAGCCGAAACGGTATCAAACACCGAAATATCCGCGATTTTCTCTTAGCTGAGGAATGGAATTAAGTAAGAAGCCCAGCATCGCGCCGTTTGGCGTGATGCTGGGCTGTTCCTGATTACAGCGATTTTCAGCGGATGAAGCAATGCTCTGCTTGCAGATAGCTCTTTCGCATTTTGCTGCATGGCGTGGGAATGTACTGTTTCGCAAAATCTCACGCAAAGTCTCCTTGCTTACAATCGGTTCATGTACGCCATCCACAAGGATAATTTTGCTTTCATCGTCTTGCTTCACGACCTTCGTTTCGTTGTTCTTTCCCTCAACCTTTACCGTATGGCAGCGACCGTAGGAAATCATGCCTGCATAAACCGGATTACTGAGAATGATACGAACGGTTCTGTCTGTAAAGCCAGAGATTTTTACATTTCCGCGCTGCTCACGCTGGATGTTTTCATCATTAAGTTTCTTTGCAATGTAGCTGATGCTCTGCCCTTCCTCTGTGTAGAGCCGGAAAATCTCCTTGACCGTTTCCGCTTCTTTCGGATATATCATTAGCTTTTTATCCTTCAAAGAATATCCAAACGGGGCCTGCGCTCCGTTCCAGAGACCGTTTCTGGCTTTTTGCTGTCTTCCGGCAAGCGTCTGTTCATGAATGTTCTCAAGCTCGACTTCCGCGACAGCTCCCATAATATTTGCAATCATCTTGCCGGTAACGGTTGAAGTGTCGATCCCGTCCTTGATCCCTAAAAGACCAATTCCATAGCTTGAAAGCTCCTGAAGGTACTTTGCGGTGTCACTGGTATTTCTGGCAAAACGGGAAAGCTTAAAAACAAGAACATAACGAATGTTGTCCTTCTTGCTCCGAATATCCTCCATCATCTGCGTAAAGGCAGGACGATGCTCGGCATTCTTTCCGGATTTACCTTCATCCGTATATTTCCCGACAATATTGATCTTGCGTGCTTCCGCAAAAGCTCTAATTTCTGCTTCCTGTGCCTCAAGAGAAAAACCGTCCACCTGTATCAAAGTTGAAACACGTGTATATATGTATGCATTTTCCATGGACGGTACCTCCTTCATTCTGTTTTGTCAGTAATAAACATCTGCTTCAAACAGTATAAACGATAACAGAAAACTTTTCAATAGCCGCAGTAAAAAAAGAAGAGGGCTGGATGCCCCTTCTTGCATCCAGCCCTCTTGGTCTTCTTCTGTTTCCATAGATTTATACTTCATCAGCAGTTCGGCGATCATCGTAGAACAACGAATGAAGTTTTCGTCTCTCATCAATTCATTGTTCATAAGCTATCCTCAACGTTCGTTTTGCAATCCTGTTGTTTTTCTCCTATAAGCAGCTACAATTTCCGGTGGTATGTTGTCTATCAGAGCATGAAGCTCACAAAGCTCCTGCTCCGTTTTTCCGTATTTCAGTCTGTCCGCAATCTTTTCCTTGCTGGCATCTTTTGCTGTTTGTAATTCCGCTTCCAGTGCGCTGTTCTCATCAGAAAGCGCTTTGTACGCCTTATCATACTTTCTGAGCTTCGTCCGCAGAGCTTCTGTTGCCGGAACATATTTGTCCAACAATGCCTCCAGTTCTTCCATTTTCGATTTTTTATTAAGAAGATTGGTATCTGTCATCAGTTTCAGTATCTGCTCCTTCATCCGGTTCAGATGGACAGCCTCCTTGAACACCCGCGGCGGGATATGGTCGCGTCCGGTTTCGCTGGCGCTCTCGCCTCGCTCCAAATCCGGGTATTTTTTGACCATATGCTCCCAAAACCTGTCCTGCCACTGTGTCAGCTTCTTCTTGTTGCCGACGATCTCCTTGGCGCTGAGCCGCCCGTCCTCCGTCAGCGGGACAAAGCAAAGGTGCATATGGGGCGTTTTCTCGTCCATATGCACCACGGCGGATATGATCGTTTTCGGGTCTTGATGCTCTTGGATAAAGCCCAGCGCCTCCTGAAAATAGGCTTTGATTTCGCCCTTTTTCTTCCCCTTGAAGAATTCCGGGCTGGCCGTCACCAGCGCCTCTACGACGCGCACGCTGTCCGACCGCGTGCGACAGCCAGCTTCCGCGATCTGCTTTTCCGCTTCTGCTCGGTACTTGCGCTCCGGTGATACCAGATGAAAATTGAGGTGGCTGCGGGACGTGTCCACGTCGGGATTGCTGGCGTATTTCTCCTTGGTGCGTTCGTTGTGGGACTCAATATGCCCGATTTCCGGCCCCTTATATTTGGCAAAGCGGAGAATGGCGTACTGCGCTTTCATCGGCGATCCCCTCGCTTTACCCACACGATGTCGCAGTCCAGCACGTCGGCCAGCTCCATAACCTCCTTGTAGCGGATGCTCTCCCGCTGCAATTTTGCGGACAGATTGGAAACGCTGTCACTCCAATCGTATTCGTCAGCCAGCCGGTCAACGACCTCCTGCATCGTAAAACCGGCGCGGACGATCTGCGCCTTGATCTCATTTCTGATGCTCATAAAAACCTCCTGTTTTTTCGTGATGAAAACAGCGAAGCGGGTTTCTGTTTCCGAAAACCTGCTTCGCTGTTTGGCGTAATATTCTGTCTTTCTGAAATCCGCTGGAAAAGCGGCGGTCAATGCCCTCTTTGTAAGTGAGGGGTATCGACTTTCCGAAGCCGCGTGACTTCGCAGGAGACCGTGCAAATCCACGCGTATCCGCGAAGCCGGTGCACGATTCCGAGCAGCGCGGTTTCGTGGAATGATTTCGCCGCCGCGCAAATTTCTTTCCGGTTTTCACCTGCCTTACAGATACCCCTTCCGTTTCAGCACTGCCAGATTGGCGGCCACGTCCTCCTTCACAGCTGAACTTGAAAACATCAATCCCATCTATCCCATCCATCCGGGGTTTTTGGGGATGCTTGGGATGGATGGGATGGAGAATTTCGTGTCTGAGCTCATACAACCGGCGGCGCGACCAGCGCCTCGATGCCCCAGAAGCCGTTGACCCGCTTGCCGAGGGCGTTCTGGATGTGATTGTCGTGCTCCAGGCCGAACTCGTCGGCGTGCTTTTTGAGGGTCATGCTCACCGTCCGCGCGGAGCGCGGCTTGTAGGCGTTGTCGCTGCACCACAGGCAATAGATGCCGTACAGCGCGGCGGACGGGATGGCGCTGTCGGCCTTCAGGCGGATGTAGCCCTCAGAGCGGAGAAACAACAGCACGTTGTCGGCCTCCCGCCGCGCATCCTCACGGTTGGATTTCGTCCGGCTGCTCTCTGTGAACCGGAAGTTGTTGGCCTGCAAGCGGCGCAAGCCCTCCAGACACCAGAGAAAGATGCCCTCGCTCTCATCGCAGAGCTTGTCCGCCAGAAAGGGATCGTCCTCCCGATCTAGCGGCTTTTTCTTCACCGACAGGATGAGCTGCCGCCGGTAAAAGCCGTCCGAGTGGTCATAGAGCGATTCCAGATCGCCGTTGGAAAAGGCCAGAAACCGGACGTACATCTTGCCCTGATAGCTCTGCTCGCCTTTGCGCTCCAAGTCCATCGGCATTTCGGCGGTGATGAGGGACTTGAGATAGTGCGTGGATTTCAGCGCTTCCAGCTTCATGTCGTCGTCCACCATCAGCAGCTCGTGCTCCAGATCGGCTCTGGCGAAGGGGCTGCGCTCCACCTTGGCGATGCTGCCGTTTTTCAGGTTGCTGCCGAGCAGCTTCTGCATCACCACGCCGATGCGGCTCTTGCCCTCGCCGCCGTTGCCCTTGAGCAGCATCATCACCTGCCCGCGGTTCGTCGGAATCAGGCAGTAGCCGAGGTATTCCTGCAAGGTCAAAATGTCCTCCGCTTCCAGCAGGTCGGACAAAAACCGCAGCCATGTTACCGGCTGCGGCGCATTGGGAGCGTATCGGATGGGGAGCCGGTTGCGGCAGAACTCCTTTTCGGTGCGAAACTCGCCATTGAGAAACAGCGTGCCGTTTGCCACATGGATCCGATCCTCCTGAATGGGCAGCTCCGGCGTGTAAGCCTCCAGCCTGAGCGTTTCCAGAAGGGTGGTGGCGCGGCGAGCCGCGCCGCTCGTAAAATGCGGGCGCAGCATCCCATAGATCTGCTTGCGGATGCCCTCTTCGTCAGCAACGCGACCCTCCACGGTGAAAAAGCTGCCGTCCACGCAGACCATCGGGTGCGCCGACAGAAAGTCCTCGCAGAACAGGACTTCGTTGAAGTGCTTATTCTGCATCCAGCGCGGCGGTTCATTTCGTTCCATGTGATTCCTCCCTGATCTGTCGGTTTCGCGCCTCCATCCGCATGAGCCGCTCGTCCTTCTGCAAGTCAGCCACCACCTCGGCGCGCTCCTGCGGCGTGCCGCAGGTCAGAATGTCCAGCATATTCCCGATGCGCTCGAGCATATGGCAGGCCTCCGCATAGCGCGGGTCGATGGCGTCCTCCGGCGATTGCGGGGAACAGTGCTCCTTCCAGTCCTGCAAGATTTGCAGATAGTCCCCCAGCACACGGAAGCTGCGGCTTTCCAGCTCCGCCTGCGACTTGCTGCGCTTCAGTTTCGTCAGAACGGATGGCTTCTGCTCGACAATGCCGAAGTCTGCTGCCAGCTTCTTCGCCGCGTCATAACCGCTCAGGTTGAACAGCCTTGCCGCAAGGTCGATTACATCGCCGCTTGCCCCGCAGCCGAAGCAGTAGAAGTAATCCTCGTTCAGCTTCATGCTGGGCGTGCGGTCGGCGTGGAAGGGGCAGCAGACCATGTTTCCTTGCCTAACCGGCAGTCCGTACCGCTCCGCTGCCATGCGCGGAGTGACGGCAGCTTTCACGGCTTCAAATAGGTTCATAGGCAATTTCTCCTTTCAGATTTTTGCGACAAATTTCCTTTGTCACCTGAATATACGGAGAAATCGGCGTAGACCGGCGAAATCCGGCGCATGTTCAAGAAAACAAAAAGCCCTCCTGAAATCTTGCAGAAATGCAAGCAGGAGGGCGAGAAAAATGATAATGAGTGAAATGTGTCAAAAAGTATCTCTTGAATGTAAAACATTTGTTCTATACTTTGCGGAAATTATATGCTATACTTGAAAATATCATGCAGCATATTTGTGAGAGATTTTGCCGGAAAAGGAGGCGTTTACAGCAATGGATCAGGTATATCTCCCCGGAAAAATCCGTGACCGTATCCAAGATCTGATGAAGTCCCGGAAGGTCACGCAGGCAGAGCTGGCCACGAAAATTGGCTGCTCGGAAAGTGCGCTGAGCCGCTTCATCAGCGGCAAAACGGATAAGTTGGGCGACGAGAGCATCATCCGCATCGCCCGCGCGTTTGAGGTGTCCACCGACTTTCTGCTGGGCGAGGTGGACGAGCCGGATCGCAAAAACTATGATATCTCGGAGCTGGGCCTCTCCGTCGAGGCGGCGCGGAATCTCTATACGCAGAAGGTCAACCCCAAAATCGTCAGCTACCTTCTGGAAAATCCGCAGTTTGCCGACACCACATACCAGATCGCCCGGTATCTGGATAACGAGCTGACCGCCGGATTTGCCGCGCAGAATCAGCTTTATTCGATGGTTTCGTCCATGCTGGGCACAGTGCCGCAGGCCGCGGACGAGGTCAAAAGTCTGCGGACGCCAATCGATCAGGCGGATTTAAGCTCCATTCAGAACTCCTTTATGAAGGCTGTCCGCGCCGTGAAAAAGGAAGCCGAGGCAGAGGTGCCGCCCACGCGCCAGCTTACGGCGCAGGCGATGAAGAGCATCTATGCGGAGTTGACCAAAGGCGGTCAAAGACTGAACCGAAAAATCACAAAGGAGCAGATTGCGGGCGCGGTGGCAGCCTCCGTTTCCCATCTGCCCGGTGTTGACACGGCACAGGTCAGAAGGTTGTTCCTCTCCATGACCGGAACGGCGGCAAGCGATGAATCCGACCAGCTTGACCAATGAGCGGCTTTGCGCCTTGGCTCAGAAGGGCGATGGGGCCGCGCGGGAGCTTCTTGTTGAAAAGAATATGGGTTTCATCGTTCAGACGGCTGACCTCATATACCGAAGTTCGTCGCTGGAGGGCAGTGACCTGAACATCGACGTGGATGATCTGGTGCAGGAGGGCAGCATCGGCCTGCTGCGTGCCGTTGACGGCTTTGATCCGGCGCGGAAGCTCAAGTTCCTGACCTATGCCGCACCTGCCATCAAGAACGCCATGCTCGACCTCGTACATACAGCGCAGATGTCTTTCGAGCATCGCATGGCAACTGTAAAAGTGAAAGACGGTGTGGAAGGCCTTGGCCTTGAGCGAGTGTACCTCGATGAGATTCTATCCAGCGATGAGCGGCTGCTGCGGATTGAGGCGATTGCCGATCCGTATGCCCTGCCTCCGGAGCAAGCCTTTATCAAAAGAGGAAAACCTGTGGGAGCTTTATGCGGCACTGGACAAGCTGGAGCCGCGGGAGCAGACGTATCTTCTGTATCGCTTCGGTTTCACAGATGATATCGAGCACACGCTGATTGGTGCGGCGATACATTTTCAGCTGAGCGAGAACCGGACAAAGCTGCTGGAGGAACAGTCGCTGGATACGCTTCGGAAGGAGATGCCGTAAGACAAAGGAACGTCGCTGCGGCGGGACGGGGGCTCTTATATACCTCTGCTTCCTTTTCCGGACAGGCGGATTTTGTTTCTCAAAAATCCTGCATTTGTGCCGCAACTCACGTCACAAAATCCGCCTGTCCTACTGCCGCGAAAAAGCGTTTGTTGCCACACTCTGCCGCACCGCAGAGTACGCCGCCAACCCCTTTCCCGCGTCAGCCGGAAGCAAAGGTATAACACACTAGACTTTGCGAAGCAAAATCGTGTGCCAACAGGGATGCTGCGCACCCCTATTGGAAACCCAAGTGCAAAAAGGAATATTCCCTTTGCAATCCCTCATTTTCTTCGCAGGCGCATATGCAAACTGCAAAAGCAACAGCTTGAAAAGGAAAAAAACGCTGCAATCTTCGCCATATAATTGGACGAAAATTGCAGCGTTTTATCACACTCAATGTAAATAAAAAGTGGGCAGCCATTTCAACAGCATTGATATAAGATATCCAATCAGCACGAACATCACCATTACGGAGAGATAGTCGATCAGAAAGATGAGCATCGGCTCTGTATAATCAAAGAACACGAAATGGCTTTTCAGCAGCAGGTAAAGTCCCACATCCCGGCGAACGAAGGTCACGACTCCGTAGGTAGCGAAAGAATATCCGGCAATTCGGAGCGCCCATGTGCGTATTTTGCTCGGCTGCAAGTGCTTCCGTGCCATGGTCAGAAGCATATTCCAGTGCATTCCCAAATGCAGGCTCATCAGCACAAAGCCCCAGTAAGCGCAGAGGATATGCACCTGCTGTGCAAGCTCATAGCCACCGTGCTTGGGGAGAAATGCAAACACATGGCGAGACAGCACGATACCGCTGACCATAGAACCGACCATACACAGAAAAATCAGCCCGATGAGTGTCGTCTGCACCATCCGCAGGGGCGTGTAGCGCCCCCGCGGCACTGCGTTGATCCACCTGCGGTTCAAAACATGATGTGCCACAAACAGGGCGAACATTCCCATGCCGATCCACTCGTGGGCGGCCTCGCCCACAAGGCCGTAGGCCATCAGAAGCAGCATGGACACCGACATGGCCGCATCCACGGCGATTTTGATTTTGAGAATTGGTTTCATGTCCTCATCCTTTGCTGTGGGAGATCACCCAGTTCAGGTTGTCCGGGTCGTCAAAGACCACATTGGCTCCGCCGTGGTAGTTATAAATGCCCTTTTCGTTGAAGAAGGCGTTGTCGGGTGTTTCGATACGCAGAACTTTGTCGATGTCGGCATCGCTCCAACCGGCGTTTTCATAGGCTTCGTGGAGATTTTCGTAGGCCGAGCGGGCCTTGGCGCTGCCGTAATACTCGTCGCCGTCGGCCATGTAGATATAGATTGCCACACTATTCTCCGCAATGGGTGCATAGCTGCCATCCCACTGAGAAGCACCGTGGAGATAGGCGGCGTACAGGTCGGGCCGCATGGCCACCGCACGGGACATGGTCTCGCCGCCTGCGGAATACCCGGCGGCATAGATCCGACCGGTATCCACGGCAAAACTATTGATAAAGTATTCCGTTAGTTCAATGGCCTGCCGGGCGGATTTTTCACCCCAGTCAGTGAGCTGTGCAGAAACCACGACCATCTCGGTGTCCAGCCTTGTCCATGCGGTAAAGCCACTCCAATTCAGATTGCTGCCGGAAGAATCTTCACCGAACCACATCATGTTATAGCCTGGCATAACGACCATCATCGGAAACTTGCGGCTGCCATTGTAACTGTCTGGCAGATAATAGCTGTAATGGATGTCACCGTCCGCGCCGGAGAAGATTTGCTCTGCAAACAGGCCAGTCTGAACCGGCTCCGATGTGACAGCCGATGCTGTGCTTTCCAACGGTTCTTCCGTCAGTTCGGCACTCGGTGCAGGCGTTGTCTCCGGCTGGGTCGGTGCTGCCGTACCGGCTCCGCACCCCGCAAGAGCCAGTACCAGCACAAGCGCCAAAGCAAGCGAAAGAAATCGATTCACTTCTGCTCGTCCACCGGCGGAACCATTTCCGCATACTTTTTGAGCATTTCCGGGGTGCTGGTGTAGTAGCGCACATTGCGGTTCAAGGCGGCGATCTGTGCCATTTCCTCATCCGTCAGGGCAAAATCAAAGAGGTCAAAGTTGGACTTGATATGCTCCGGATTCTTGGAGCCGGGGATGACGATGTTGCCGGTCTGGATATGCCAGCGGAGAATGATTTGGGGCGCGGACTTGCCGTATTTCTTGCCAAGCTGAGCGAACAGCGGCTCCTCCAGCAGCGCCTTGTCGCCATGACCCAGCGGATACCACGCCTGCGGCACGATGCCGTTCTCCTTCAGGAAGGCTTTCAGTTCAGGCTCCTGATGATAGGGGTGCAGCTCGGTCTGTAATACCGTGGGGCGCACCTCGCAGATGGAGAGAATCTCCTCAAGCTGCGCTTGGTTGAAGTTGGACAGACCAATGGCACGCACCTTGCCCTCCTTGTACGCCTTTTCCATCTGGCGATAGCCCGCCACATAATTGCCTGCGGGCTGGTGGATCAGCAGCAGGTCGATGTAGAGGGTATCCAGCCGGGCAAGGGTTTTGTCCACCGCATCGGGCTGCTCATAGAAGCTGGGCCACAGCTTGGTTTCGAGAAAAATTTCCTCCCGCTGCAAGCCGGACTTCTTCATAGCGCGGCCAACTGCCTTTTCGTTCACATAGGCGTTGGCTGTGTCAATCAGGCGGTAGCCGTTCTGCAAGGCACTGACGCAGGAGGCCTCTGCCTCGTCCGGGGTCAAAAGAAATGTGCCAATACCGGCCATGGGCATTTTCACGCCGTTATTGAGAGTTGCGTATTCCATAAAAGATTCCTCCTTAAATGTTCTTTCCAAGTTTCGTGGCTTCGTTTTTATTGGTTGCCATGCCGCCGTAGGTCATGCCATAGAGGGCGGCAAAGCGCTTTATGGTGTATTCGCCCGCCTCCAGCATCCACTGTTCTGGGGCAGCGCCCTGAAACACGAAATACAGCTTGCGGCCGGACAGTTCTCCGCTCTCCACCTTGCCGTAGAAACGATCCAGCACGTTGCGCACGCTGCCGCAGATGTTGTGCCAGTAAAGTGGTGAGCCGATGACGATGGTGTCCGCCTGTTTCATGGCACCAATGACAGCATCCAGCCCGTCGCCGGGGAGGTTCTGGCCGTATGCACCGATGGTGTAGTCCGTAAGGTTCAGGGTCTTATACTCGTGGCCTTTCAGCAGCTCCGCCGCCAGTGCAGCGGTGTTCCCGTTTTTGTTGGGGCTGCCGTTGATAAATAAAATGCTCATTGTGATGCTCCTTATTTCAGTTTTTGATATTCTTCTTCGCTCACCGGCTCACACCACCGGCTACGGCAGTTTTCGCCGGGCACATCTACCGCCAGATGGGAAAACCAGCTGTCCGGCGCAGCGCCGTGCCAGTGCTTGACGCCGGGGGCAATGTTGACCACATCGCCGGGGTGCAGCTCCTGTGGTTCCTTGCCCCATTCCTGATAGTATCCACGCCCTGCTACGCATACAAGAATTTGACCACCACCTTCAGAAGCATGGTGTATGTGCCAGTTATTTCTGCAACCAGGCTCAAAAGTCACATTAAAGATGCCAACTTGCTCTGTTGATATAGGTGCAAGATAACTCTTTCCAACAAAGTAATTGGCATATGCATCATTTGGTGTTCCGATTGGAAATACCATTTCCTTTGCATGTGATCTCATTGCTTCATCTTCGTAAGGAAATTCCCCTTCGTTTATTGTCCATACTTCTTTTGCTAAATTAAATACGCCCCATCCTTTTGGCCATCCAACGTAGAACGCCACATGTGTAATAATTGCTGCAATTTCTTTTTGTGTTACTCCATGTGCCTTTGCATTCTTTAAATGATACACAAGAGAAGAATCTGTTATTCCAGAAGACATAAGTGCAACTACAGTAATAATGCTTCTTGTCTTTACATCAATATCCTTATTATTCCAGTTCTCACCAAATAAAACATCATCATTAAAATGAGCAAACTCTGGTGAAAACTCACCAAGTTGATTTCTTCCTGCTGTCTGAACAATTTTCTCCATATTAAAAACCTTCTTTGCCATATTAACCTACCCCGTTTTCTTTCATGAATTCCTGCATCTTGTCAAATGGAATCACATCAAGGTTATCATAAAGATCAGTATGAACTGCACCCGGAATTGTGAAAAATTCCTTGTTGCCAGCATACTTGCTATCCTTAATCATAGTTTCATAAGCATCCTTTCCAAAGTAATAGCTGTGAGCCTTATCCCCATGCATAATTAAAACTGCACTTCTGATTTCACTGCTATACTTAAGGATCGGCTGGTTCATGAATGACATACATCCAATGCT
>OHLI01000942.1_pt1 | contig 13288 bp, 7 predicted proteins | sample 1569051 | NCBI WGS metagenome assembly OHLI01 (sample SAMEA3879561, study PRJEB24766) | human gut metagenome | biome: human-associated habitat; feature: feces | place: USA | collected 1985/1987
CTCATCTGGTAGAGCGCCACCTTGCCAAGGTGGAGGTAGCGAGTTCGAGCCTCGTAATCCGCTCCACAAAAAAGTCCTTACGAAAGTAAGGACTTCATATTTTCTGCGGGTTTATTTCAATTACCAGAATACTTTTCTTCCTGAAAGGAGATGGAGGTGCGACCCCTCTGACCCGCTCCAACAACGCCTTGCTTTTTAGCAGGGCGATTTTTTATGCCTGCGTGTTGGTGGAAGTGCTGAAAAGTGCGTAAATAGGCGGCTTGACTGACAGTCCAGCCCGATTTTGTTGACTTTTTCAAAGGCGTGGGCTATAATGTTGACCATAGAGAGTGCACTCCGAACAAATTGAAAGGTGATATGCTATGGAAGATAAAATTACTCTTGGAAAATTCATTCAATCAAAAAGAAAAGAACTGGGGCTTTCTCAAAAAGACCTTGCTAAGGAGCTTTATGTTACTGAGTCGGCAGTGAGCAAGTGGGAGAGAGGGGTATCATATCCTGATATAACGATGATATCGGGACTTTGCAGGGTGCTGGGCATTTCTGAGCACGAGCTTTGCACGGCGAGCGAGGACAATCAGCAGAGAGAGGCTGAGTTTATGGTGCGAAGTTATAAAAGCTTTGTTCGGGGGTACACTATCATAACCGGGATAGGCTATCTTGCGGCGATAATACCGAGCTTTATTTATAATGTGGCTCATGGCGGTATAGGTTGGTTCATGGTGCTTATCACGTCGCTGATGCTGACGTTTTCTTTCATCAATGTGCCTGTGCTTGTGAAGAAAAACAGAGCGTTATGGACGTTAGGTTCTGCGACGGTCTCGCTTGTGCTCCTTTATGCCACAGGGTGCATTTATTCTCACGGGGATTGGTTTGTTATGGCGGTGCTTGGAACGCTCCTTGGGGAGGCTATCGTGTTTTTGCCTTTTGTGCTGAGAAGTGAACAGCTTGAAAAGTATGTGAGAAACAGCAAGGGTCTTGTGTGCATGGCGGCGGATTCGGTACTGACTTTTGCCTGCGTTATTTATGGTACGCTGAAATACGGTGACGTTGTAGACCTTCGTGACGGCATGCTTGCAACGGTGGCTTGTGTGGCATTGGTGTGGGCTGTGTTCCTTATTATAAGGTATCTAAAGGTGAACGGCTTTTTCAAGGGTGCACTTTGCTTTGTGGCATCTGCGGTATGGGTAGTGGCAATGACTGTGCTGAGCAATGCGTGGAATGGCATGAAACTGTCTGAGATAGTTTCGGTGAAAGGTGCTGACAACAGCCGCTATGATGTTATAGTCTGCCTTTGTCTGGTGGGAGTTGCGGCGGTGCTTGCTATTGCAGGGGTTTTGTATAAGTTTGTGAGGAAAAAACCGCAGGATAGGTAAGGCTGAGAGGACAAAAGAAAGATACAAAACGGATAGGGACAATTTGGACTTAGTGGGACGTCGAGGACGCCGTCTCCTACATAAATGTGATTAGAAATAGGGAATACCGCACTTGGGTGAAAGCTCAGGTGCGGTATTTTTATTTTCATGTGAATATTTTTCCCGTATATGTCAAAAATAATGCCAGAGGACTTATGCCGCCGATAGCATAAGACTGCCGTGGACGCAACAGTGGCTGCGGAAATCATATCGGAGAAAGGTTTTGTGTGTATGAAAAAATTCAGTATCAGAAATTCACACGCAGGCAAGGCTCTGGGAGCGAAGGGTGTGTACATCACGCTTGCGGCGTGTCTGCTGGCTCTTGGCGGTGCAGGTATAGCTGCATATAACAAGGCTATGGAGGATATTACCGACAATCTGACTATCTCAAGCACCGACAGCACTGCTCCAAAACAGGCTGACAACAAGAAAACGGACGTTAAAAAAGACGAAAGCTCAAAGTCGGATGCTGATATCCAGACCCAGCCTAACGTTATGCCCGTGAACGGTGAGATATTAGAGCCGTTTTCAAACGGAGAGCTTGTGAAGTCGGAAACCCTCGGCTACTGGAAAACCCATGACGGCGTTGATATCAAGGCGGATCTTGCTCAGCCTGTGAAGGCGATGAACAAGGGCACTGTCACAAAAATATGGGACGACCCTTTGTGGGGCAACTGCATGACTATCGACCATGGAAACGGCATCGTTGGACATTACTACAATCTGTCTAAGGAAATGTCCGTGAAGGAGGGTGACGAAGTTAATGCAGGCGAGGTGATAGGCTCTGTGGGCGACACTGCTCAGGCTGAAGCGGCGGAGCTTTCTCATCTGCATTTCGGCTTGAAGAAAAACGGTCAGTGGATAGACCCTATCGAGTTTATCGACCCTGCGGACAAATAAGCTTTCTTCATTTTTGGTGCTTTGTAATACAAAGTACTGATGTTATAATCCCCCATATAACGCCGCATCTGAAAATTTTCGGGTGCGGCGATACATATGTATTGCAGAATAGAGAGAATTGTGCTATAATTATATTTTAAGGCAATATTGCTGATGTTTTTACACAGAACATAGAGTGGTGGGACGTCGAGGACGCCGTCCCCTACGGTCTGTTTTATATTGTGTGGATAATGTATAAATTATTGTGAGGTATAATAATGAAAAGCAAAAGAATCTATCCTGCGTTCACTATATCGAAAAAAGGAGAAATGTCCCTGAAAAACGGTCACCCATGGGTGTATTGTGACGAACTGAGAAACGAGCCTGAGGGCTTGAAAAACGGTGAGCTTTGCGACGTTTTCTCTGAAAAAGGCTCATATCTCGGAACGGGCTTTCTCAGTCTTAACAGCAAGATAAGGATAAGGATCTTATCTGACAACGCAAATGAGAACTTTTCGGAAAACTTTTTCCGCAGACGTATCCGCTACGCAATAGACTACAGAAAAACTGTTATGGGCGATGATTTTTCTGCCTGTCGTCTTATTTTTGGCGAGGCTGACGGTATGCCGGGGCTGACTATCGACAAGTATGGGGATATACTTGTTTCACAGGTTCTTTCCTATGGCATGGATATGATAAAGGATATGATATTCAGGCTGCTTGTGGAGGAACTTGCAAAAGACGGAGTTGCAGTTTCGGGAATAATGGAGCGTAACGACGTTGCTATAAGAAAGCTGGAGGGGTTGGAACAGTACAAGGGCTGGTATAAGGCTGATTTCCTTCCTGCACCGCCGTCAAATATCACCGAGATAACGGAAAATGGAATACGTTATGAGGTCGATGTTGAGAATGGTCAGAAAACGGGATTTTTCCTTGACCAGAAATACAACCGCCTTGCGGTATCGAAGATAGCAAAGGGCAAAAAGGTTCTCGACTGCTTTACGCACACTGGTTCGTTTGCTCTTAATGCGGCAATGGGCGGAGCAAGGCACGTTACGGCGGTGGACGTTTCACAGTTCGCTGTTGACACGGCTAGGGAGAACGCTGAGAGAAACGGTCTGACTGACAGAATGGATTTTCTTTGTGCAGACGTTTTTGACCTGCTGCCTCAACTTCTTGAGGAAAAGGCGGATTATGACATGATAATCCTTGACCCGCCTGCATTCACGAAAAGCAGAAAGACCGTAGGCAGTGCGGAGAGAGGCTACAAGGAGATAAATTACAGAGCCATGAGGCTGCTGCCTAGAGGCGGATATCTTGCCACCTGCTCATGCTCGCACTTTATGGAGAACAGACTGTTCGTGAAAATGGTCATGAGTGCCGCAAAGGACGCAGGCGTTCAGCTCAAGCTCATCGAGGCAAGACAGCAAGCCCCTGACCACCCGATACTTCTTAATGTGCCTGAAACGGATTATCTGAAATTTTATCTTTTTCAGGTGGTATAGGTGTTGACAAATGCTTGCGGTCATGGTATAATATAGCTGTCGAAAGACCCAATATATTTCAGCGAGTCTGCTGAGTTCGGACATAAGTAGCTTATTTTTCCGCAGTTATGCGGCTGCTTTCAGCCGACAGAATAGACATTTCGGCCCTGCTGTTTTTCAGCGGGGCTTTTTTATGTTAGGATACTCAAATACTGTCATATTGCACATAAATGATGAGCAAATATTGTATAAGATTTTATGTATAAAAGTGAGAAAAACCTATGGTAATTTGACTTTAAATCTGTTATAATATATATGTAACCGTGGGCGACGGGATAATTGTGTCCGCACGCTTCGGAATTCAAAAAATTTTTGGAGGTAAAAAACCAATGGCAAAGAAGTATTGTTATCTTTTCTCTGAGGGTAATGCCAACATGAGAGAGCTTCTCGGCGGTAAGGGTGCTAACCTTGCTGAGATGACAAATATCGGTCTCCCTGTTCCTCAGGGCTTTACGATCACAACTGAAGCTTGTACTCAGTATTATGAGGACGGCCGTGAGATCAACCCAGAGATCATGGCAGAGATCAACGAGTACATTGTAAAGATGGAAGAGATCACAGGCAAGAAGTTCGGCGATAAGGAGAACCCACTCCTCGTTTCTGTACGTTCAGGTGCTAGAGCATCAATGCCTGGTATGATGGATACTATCCTTAACCTCGGTCTGAACGAAGAAGTAGTTAATACTATCGCTGCTCAGTCAGGTAACCCAAGATGGGCTTGGGACTGCTACAGAAGATTCATCCAGATGTATTCTGACGTAGTTATGGAAGTTGGTAAGAAGTATTTTGAAGAGCTTATCGACGAAATGAAGGCTAAGAAGGGTGTTAAGCAGGACGTTGAGCTGGACGCTGACGATCTGAAGGAACTGGCTAACCAGTTCAAGGCTGAATACAAGTCTAAGATAGGCACAGACTTCCCAACTGATCCTAAGGAGCAGCTCATGGGAGCTATCAAGGCTGTATTCCGTTCATGGGACAACCCAAGAGCTAACGTATACAGAAGAGACAATGATATCCCTTATTCATGGGGTACAGCAGTAAACGTTCAGTCCATGGCATTCGGCAACATGGGTGACGACTGTGGTACAGGTGTTGCATTCACAAGAGACCCAGCTACAGGTGCTAAGGGTCTGTTCGGTGAGTTCCTTACAAACGCACAGGGCGAGGACGTTGTTGCCGGTGTTCGTACACCAATGCACATCTCTGAGATGGAGCAGAAGTTCCCAGAGGCATTCGCTGAGTTCAACAAGGTTTGCAAGACACTTGAAGATCACTACAGAGATATGCAGGATATGGAGTTCACTGTTGAGCACGGTAAGCTTTATATGCTCCAGACAAGAAACGGTAAGAGAACTGCACAGGCTGCTCTCAAGATCGCTTGTGACCTCGTTGATGAGGGCATGAGAACTGAGGAAGAGGCTGTTGCAATGATCGACCCAAGAAACCTCGACACACTTCTTCACCCACAGTTCGATGCAAAGGCTCTGAAGGCTGCTACTCCTATGGGCAAGGGTCTTGGTGCTTCACCAGGAGCTGCTTGCGGTAAGATCGTATTCACAGCTGATGACGCTGAGGCTTGGAACGAGAAGGGCGAGAAGGTCGTTCTTGTAAGACTTGAGACATCACCTGAGGATATCACAGGTATGAAGGCTTCACAGGGTATCCTGACAGTTAGAGGCGGTATGACATCACACGCAGCCGTTGTTGCTCGTGGTATGGGTACTTGCTGCGTATCTGGCTGCTCAGAGATCGTTATGGACGAGGCTAACAAGAAGTTCACACTCGCAGGCAAGGAGTTCCACGAGGGTGACTATATTTCAATCGACGGTTCAACAGGTAACATCTATGATGGTATCATTCCAACTGTTGACGCTACAATCGCTGGTGAGTTCGGCAGAATCATGGGCTGGGCTGACAAGTTCAGAACAATGAAGGTTAGAACAAACGCAGATACTCCTGCTGACGCTAAGAAGGCAAGAGAGCTGGGTGCTGAGGGTATCGGTCTTTGCCGTACAGAGCATATGTTCTTTGATCCTGAGAGAATCGCTGCATTCAGAGAGATGATCTGCTCAGATACAGTTGAGGAGAGAGAGGCTGCTCTTGCTAAGATTGAGCCAATGCAGCAGGCTGACTTCGAGGCTCTTTATGAGGCACTTGAGGGTAATCCTGTAACTATCAGATTCCTTGACCCACCACTTCACGAGTTCGTACCAACAGAAGAGGCTGATATCGAGGCTCTTGCTAAGGCACAGAACAAGTCTGTTGAGACTATCAAGGCTATCATCGCATCACTCCACGAGTTCAACCCAATGATGGGTCACCGTGGCTGCCGTCTTGCAGTAACATATCCTGAGATTGCTAAGATGCAGACAAAGGCTGTTATCAAGGCTGCAATCAACGTTAAGAAGAATCACCCAGACTGGACAGTTGAGCCAGAGATCATGATCCCACTGGTTGGCGATGTTAAGGAGCTCAAGTACGTTAAGAAGGTAGTTGTTGAGACTGCTGACGAAGAGATCAAGGCTGCTGGTTCTGACCTCAAGTACGAAGTTGGTACAATGATCGAGATCCCAAGAGCTGCTCTTACAGCTGACGAGATCGCTAAGGAAGCTGACTTCTTCTGCTTTGGTACTAACGACCTTACACAGATGACATTCGGTTTCTCAAGAGATGACGCTGGTAAGTTCCTCAATGCTTACTATGACGCTAAGATCTACGAGAACGATCCATTTGCTAAGCTCGATCAGGACGGCGTAGGCAAGCTCATGGAAATGGCTATCAAGCTTGGTAAGCCGGTTAATCCAAAGCTCCACTGCGGTATCTGCGGCGAGCACGGCGGTGACCCAACATCTGTTGAGTTCTGCCACAAGATCGGTCTTGACTATGTATCTTGCTCACCATTCAGAGTGCCGATCGCTAGACTTGCTGCTGCACAGGCTGCTATCGCTGACAAGAAGTAATTCTTGCAGAGTTTAGTGCGATTCTGAATAGATAATAAAAATTTCACCCCGTGTCGTATGATGCGGGGTGTTTTTATTGTGTCGGCGGCGTTTGACAAGAGTGAAAAACTGTGGTATAATTAAAGCGTGAGCGAGCTATGCGATAGCGTAAACGTTCTAGGTTTATGAGGAAAGTCCGAGCATCACAGAGCAGGATAGCTGATAACGTCAGCCGAGGGTGACCTTAGAGCCAGTGCAACAGAGATATACCGCCAATTTATTGGTAAGGGTGGAAAGGCGGGGTAAGAGCCCACCAGAATGGCAGAGATGTCATTGCTATGTAAACCTTATCCGATGCAACACCAATGGTAGCCTGCAAGTCAATGGCTGCTCGTCAGACTTGGGACTATAGGTGGCTAGAGCTGTGCGGCGACGTACAGTCCAGATAGATTATCGCACTCGACAAAACTCGGCTTATCGGTTCGGTCACATTTGCTCCGTCAGTTAAACTTTTTAAGCTTAATTGTCGGGGCTTGTTTTTTAATAATATATAAATTTGATAGTTCATTTTGTACATTATAAATAAATTTTCATAATTACTCTTGTGGTTTTACGGAAAATATGTTATAATAACAGTGGTCATATTTATCTTCGTGAAGGAGGGCTGTATAAATGGATATTTCATCTGAAACATATAATAAGACACTTGAAAGCTTTTTGAAAATACTCGAAAGTGATGACAGATTTGATAATGTATGCGAGAATTTTTTGAAAAGCATTTGCAGTACACTAAATGTTCAGGCGGCTACGGTAACTGTTTCAGGTTATGAAAATTCTGAGCCCCTGAGTTATGAATGGATAGCCAACACGCAAAAATATTCGGTATTCACTTTTGATAAGGCTTTTAACAGTAATAAATATGAGGCAATGAAAATATCTCTTACAAAGACTGGTATCCATGTTGCTGACAAGGCTCACCCTCAGGGTGAAATGGAGATCTCTCTGCGTGGGGTGGTGTATCCTTGCTCGCTCACGTGTGCGGTGAAGGATTCAAATAAATATGTGGCGTTTTTTAACATTCTCTCCAGCGACCCTGAAAGGGTGTGGTCTGAGGAGGAGATAAAGCTGGCGTCACGGCTGACATACATACTTTCCGGTATGCTCCACACCAGAAGAGCGGCTGAGCACGCTGAAAGCACGGCAAGAACGCTCACTGACGTTATGGATAACATGAATTCATACGTCCTTGCGGTGGCTGAGGACAGCGGCGAGATAGTTTTTGCAAGCAAGGGCTTTGAAAAGTATTTCGGAAATATAGTTGGCAAAAAGGAAAGGGAAGTGTTCTGCAAAACATGGTGCGACCTGCCTGCACATCAGGAGGGCAAGCTTTTCGGTGGAGAGTATTACTCCGAGATCATGGACAAATGGTTCAATGTGTCGGAAAAGCTTATTAAGTGGCATGACGGCAGAACTATCAGACTTTGCACGCTAAACGATATTTCTGAGAAGATAAACTATGAGAGAGTTATTGAGAAACAGGTGTTTTATGACAATCTGACGGGGCTGCCTAACAGGTTCAGCCTTGACAAGAGCATACATGGCATTATCGAAAGCGATGAAAGCAGCACTGTTATGCTTATCGACCTTGATAACTTCAAGAATATAAACGACAGCTACGGTCACAACAACGGCGACAGACTGCTCAAGGAGATAGGCAATTTCTTTGTTGCCTTTGCTGAGAACAATCAGAAACTCAGTATTTTCAGATTCGGCAGTGATGAATTCGTTGTGCTGTTAAGAGATCAGGATCAGACTGAGATCGACGAGATATGCAAGAAGATACATAACAAGTTCAACAGCGAGTGGCAGATAGCAAACAGTTCCTGTTACTGCACTTGCTCAATGGGCGTCGCTAAGTTTCCTAAGCTTGACGATACTGTAAACACGGTGCTCAAGAGGATAGACCTTGCTATTTCCTATGCTAAAAAGCAGGGCAAGAACTGCACGATAAATTATAACGAAACTATCGGCAGGATACTTTCAAGACAGATAGACCTTGAGAGGCTTATGCACAAGGATATCACAAACGGATTTGCACATTTCAGTGCGTATTATCAGCCGATATTCAGCAGCTCGGAAAAGAAACTTGTGGGCTGTGAGGCTCTTATGAGGTGGAATCCACCTGAGTTCGGTCAGGTATCCCCGTCTGAGTTCATTCCTATGGCAGAAAGACTGGGATATATCAACCTGCTGGGCGAAAATATGATAAGGATAGCAGGCAAGCAGTGCAGAAAATGGGTAGACGCAGGACTTGATCTGAAAATGAACATCAATCTTTCGGTAGGTCAGCTTATCGAGCCTGATTTTCTTGATAAGATAGATTCGCTTTTTGAGGAAACGGGTGCACCGCCTGAGAATATCTGCTTTGAGGTAACAGAGAGCCTTGCTATCAACGACATGGAAAAAATGAAAGAGCTGCTCAGGCACATCACAGACAAGGGCGTAAAGATCGCACTTGACGACTTCGGCACGGGATATTCGTCATTGAACTGCATAAAGGAAATGCCGCTGAATACTATAAAGATAGACAAGTCGTTTATTGACGACATTGCGAAAAATCCTAATACTGCGGTGTTTGTGAAGATGATAGTAAATCTTTCACATGACTTGCATATCGCAGTTTGTGCAGAGGGCGTTGAGGAGCAGGTACAGTTCGACATACTCAAAGGCCTTGAAACGGACGTTATTCAGGGATATTATTTCGGCAGACCTATGCCGTCTGACAAATTTGAGGAGAAGTTCCTTAACGAAAAGCTCAATGTGGCTAGGTAACGGCTCATAGTGACACTGACCGTCGGGCGTGTAACCCGACGGTTTTATGTAATATGGTAAGATGATAATATCAAAAAAGTAAAAAGGGGAAAGCTTATGAATGATGAGAAAAAAGACTTGAATAGCCAGCCGGAGGATAGCGGCAAAAAGGGCATAAACAAAAAGCTGCTTATCGCTTTTGCGGGCATGGGTGCTGTTATAGTGGGGCTTGTTATCGCACTGATACTGGTGGCGACATCGAACGGCAAGCACAATGACAGCTCGGCATCAAAGGCGGAGAGCAGTTCAGAGGCAGTTTCTGAGGCTGAGGACAGCAGTGATGAGGAATCCGAGGCTGACAGCAGTGAGGACGAGTCTGAGCCTGACGGGGAGGACGAAAGCTCTGAGGAGAGCAAGGACGATAAAAAGGAAAAGGGTTTCATAATCTCGTATTCAGGTGACAACAACTGGCAGGACGGTGACAAGGTCATGACCGGCATGGAGATTGGCATTGAAAACAACTCCGATGAGGCTGTGAAGGAATGGACGCTGGAGCTTGAGATAGATGAGCTTAAAAGCTGTGACGGCTGGAATGGCAACTTCAAGGTCAAAGGCAACAAGCTGACGGTCACGAATGTTGACTATAATGGAGAGATCGCAAAGGGTGGTTCTACTTCTATCGGCTGTAATATCGGCACGGGCACAAAGCTTAATGTGAAGTCTGCTAAGCTTAACGGTGTGGACTGCACGGTGAAAAAGGGCAAGGTGGCTCAGAACAATAACAACAATAACAATAATAATCAGAACAACGGCGACAAAAAGGTAACGGAAAAGGACGTTAAAAAGCTTTTGGAGCGTACTTCAAAGGCTAAGCAGGGTGACGACTGGCTGCATACTGACGGAAACAAGATACTTGACAAGGACGGCAAGGAGGTTTGGCTCACTGGTGTGAACTGGTTCGGCTACAACACGGGCACGAACACCTTTGACGGTCTTTGGAACAGCGAGCTTGTGTCCTCGGTGGAGGCTATCGCTGACCACGGTTTTAACCTTATAAGAGTGCCTATGTCGGCGGAGCTTATAAATCAGTGGTCGGAGGGTGAATATCCTCAGGCGAATTACAATAATGCTTACAATGAAGAGCTCAACTCAATGAACAGCCTTGAGATATTTGATTATTTCCTCAAACTGGCAGAAGAAAACGGCTTGAAGGTAATGCCTGATATCCATTCGGCTGAAACAAATGCAAGCGGTCACACGGTAAATCTTTGGTGCACTGATAAGGTCACTGTGAAGGATTACTACCATGCTGTGGAGTGGCTGGCTGACAGATACAAGGACAATGACACTATTATCGCATTCGACCTGAAAAATGAACCTCACGGCAAGCCGAACGAGGGTGACGCTGCGGCAATATGGAACGATTCAAAAGACGCAAACAACTGGAAGTATGTTGCTGAAACGGCAGCAAAAAAGGTGCTTGCAAAGAACCCTAACCTGCTCATAATGGTGGAGGGTACAGAGATATATCCTAAGAACATCAAGAAAAACGGCGACTATTCTTCATCAAACAGTGATGATTACTACTTCAACTGGTGGGGCGGAAACCTCAGGGGAGTAAAGGACTATCCTATCGACCTTGGCAAGTATCAGGATAAGTTGGTGTATTCGCCGCACGATTACGGCCCGACGGTTTATCAGCAGCCGTGGTTCGAGGGGGACTATACCTACAATAGCCTTATGAAAGACTGTTGGAAGGACAACTGGTTCTACATTCAGGATGACAATATCGCACCGCTGCTCATTGGCGAGTGGGGCGGCTTTATGACAGAGCCTAACCTCACATGGATGACATACATGAGAAAGCTTATAAAGGACAATCATGTGAACCACACATTCTGGTGCTTTAACGCAAACTCAGGCGACACGGGCGGACTTGTAAAGGACGACTTTGTTACATGGGACGAGGAAAAATATGACTTTGTCAAGGAAGTTCTTTGGCAGGAGGGTGGAAAATTCGTTGGTCTTGACCATGCGATACCACTTGGCGACAATGGAATGACCCTCAGCAAGGCAAAGGGTCTATAACAAAGATAACGGACGAGGTTTTGAAACTTCGTCCGTTTTGTTTTTTATCGTTTATCGCCCATAAAGAACAGTGCAAGTGTTCCCGGTCCTGAATGTGAACCTATGACTGAACCTGTGTAGCAGATGTGCACGGTGGTCTTTTTGCCAAGCTTTTTTCGCATAAGGTCGGCGGCGTATTCGGCGTCAGAAAGGCAGTCGCCATGACAGATAGCCACAGTGGAGTTATCCCAGCTGCCCATGCGTTCGCACATCATATCAACGAGTTTGTCGATAGACTGTTTTCTGCCCCTTATTTTGCCCACAGGGATAAGATGACCGTCATTGTCAACGTGCAAAAGCGGCTTGATTCCAAGTATCGAGCCTGCGACGGCGGCGGTCTTTGAAACTCTTCCTCCACGGTGGAGATATTTCAGGTCATCAACTGTGAAAACATGGCAGAGGTGAAGTCTGTTATCTTCAAGCCATTTTGCAAGCTCGTCAATGGAAAGCCCCTGCTTTTTCTTTTCGTCAGTCTTTATAAGAAGAAGTCCCTCGCCTGTTGAGGCACAGAGGGAGTCGATGCAAATTATTTTTCCCTCAGGATATTTTTCCATTACGCTGTCCCGTGCTATGCAGGAGGTGTTGAAACTTCCGCTCAGTCCTGATGAAAAGCCGAGATAAAGCACGTCATAGCCTGCGGCAAGCTCCCTTTCAAAAGCCTCTTCATATTCGGCAAGACCGATTTGTGAGGTCTTTGTCGCTGCACCGTTTCGCATTTCAGAATAAAACTCAGGCAGAGTCATTTCGTCTTTGCTTTTCACAACGCCGTTTACCTCAAATGAAAAGTCCAGCAGGGTGACGTCCATATTTTTTAATATATCCTCCGACAGGTCACAAGTAGAGTCGGAATAAAGTTTGTATTTTCTGTCAGACATTTTTTATCCTCCTTTGCCCTAGGCAATAGTATCTGGAAATATTATAACATATGAGCAGGCCTTTGTTCAACATCCATGAAATGAGTTTTGTAAACTTTTTATGAACACAGCTGTTTGCGTAGCTGAGCGACGGTGAGGGTATTTTCAGATATAGATACAGAGAAGTCACGGCAGCTTGAGGAAATGAGCATATCGCTTATGCGGTTCTCTATCATGGCGGTGATGATGTGGCGTATCTCTCGTGCAGAACCGCTTTTTGACAGGGCTTGAGAGGCGATAAAAGGATAGACTTCAGGCTGGCAGGTTAGGGAGCGGTCAAGTTCAGCAAGCTTTTTTTCAAGGGCGGAAAGCTCAAGACGTGTGATGTTTTCCATGTCGGTCAGGGTCAGGTCGTTGAAAACTATCACCTCGTCTATCCTGCCCAGAAGTTCGGGTGACATAAAGCTTTTAAGCTCGGCGAGCATGGCTTTTTTCTTTGCGTTTTGGTCGGTCTTGCTGCTTGAAAAGCCCACGGTCTTGGTTTCAGAAAGCTTTTTCACGCCGATATTGGAGGTCATTATTATAAGGACGTTTGAAAATGACACCGTTCGCCCTGAAGAGTCGGTCAGGCAGCCGTCTTCAAGTATCTGCAAAAGCAAATTGTAGATGTCAGGGTGAGCCTTTTCTATCTCGTCAAGGAGAAGAACGCAGTATGGCTT
>OHLI01000947.1_pt1 | contig 13220 bp, 20 predicted proteins | sample 1569051 | NCBI WGS metagenome assembly OHLI01 (sample SAMEA3879561, study PRJEB24766) | human gut metagenome | biome: human-associated habitat; feature: feces | place: USA | collected 1985/1987
GTACGCCCTCCGCTCAAATCGTCAGCTCGATTATATTAGCATATACCACCGGCATCTGTCAAGAAAAAAATCGAAATTCCGCCGTAATTTTGATTTACACTCTTAGTGCAAACGTGTAGCGCTGTTGCTCTGCACGAAATTTAACTAAGTGAGGTATTTCAAGATGCGTATCAAGGTCTATGGCAAGGCACACTTGGAGTGCATTGCCAAGAAAACCGGCAATCCCTACAACTTCAATCAGGTACATTTTCTTGGTAAGGCTCGCGGTGTCGAGGGTCTGGCGGCGCAGACGCTGGCGCTTGACCCGTTCGACTACCCCATTGACCGTATCGAGGTCAACCGCGAGTATGACGTGGAGTTCGACAATCGCGGCTATGTGGTCGGCTTCTCTCCTGTGAAGTAAGTCTCTCCTTTCTTTTCCATGCCCCTTTTGCATCTGCCCGCCCGCGAGGGCGGGCCGTTGCAGGGGGGGTCAGTATTACCCCCCTGCAACTTCTGCAAATATGCAAATCATTGTTAAAAACATTCACAAGTAAGGAGCTGCGTATGGCTGCGGCAACTTCCCGTAAATGGCTAATAACCATCAATAATCCCTTGGAGCATGGCTTTGACCATGCTCGTATTAGGGCGGCGATTCTTGACCTGCCTAATATTCTTTACTGGTGTATGTGTGACGAACAGGGCGATGAGTGTGAAACTCTGCATACTCACATTTATCTCGTGGCTTTGAATGTCATTAGTCATTCCAGTATAGACGCACGTTTCCCCTCATTCCACCGCGATATAGCCCGTGGCAAATCCTCTGAAAATCGCGCCTACGTTCTCAAGGACGGCGAAAAGTTCAACAAGCAAGCTGACGGCTCGTACTCCTACAAGGACACTGGCGGTCACCTGCACGAAGGTATTAACTTCTCTGATACGTTCGAGGAGGGCGGTGAATTGCCCGACGAAAGGCAGGGCAAGAGCCGCGACGCTGACATAATTGTTGACCTTATCAAGTCCGGCGCGAGTAATGAGGAAATCGTAGATGCTGTTGCATCTTCGTACCGTGACCTCGAAAAGATAGAACGTGTCCGCTCCATGTATCGTGATGCACAATTCAAGGATACTTGGCGCGAGTTGGAAGTAACCTACATATTCGGCAAGACCGGCAGCGGCAAGACCCACTCCGTCATGGACAAGTACGGCTATTCCAACTGCTATCGCGTGACCGACTATAAGCACCCGTTCGATACCTATGACGGACAAGATGTTATCATCTTCGAGGAGTTTCGCGGTGGTCTAAAGCATGGCGATATGCTCAACTATTTGGACGGCTATCCCCTGCTTCTCCCGTGCCGCTATTTCAACCGTCAGGCGTGTTATACCAAAGTGTTCATCATTACCAATATTCCCCCAGATGAGCAGTATTTGAACGTAGACAGGGAATCGCGGCAAGCGTTTTACCGGCGTATCCACAAGGTACTGCGTTACGGCGATTGCGGTCGTATCTATGAGTATACCGGCGTAGATGCGTACTTGAAAAACCGTGACGCGGACGATGACTATATAACTGTTGAATTGTGAGGTTTGAAGTATGAATAGAGTTGTAATTTCTTTCGGTGAGTTCCTTTCTTTCGCGGACGAGTTTGCTGACCGTCTGGACGCTCTCAACGTTCCCGAGGACGTGGCTGCTGAAATCCCCGTTATCTTTGAGATGGACGAGGACGGCAACGGCAAGGTGTCTATGCCCGTCCCGCTGCGCTATTCGAGAGGTGGTCGCCGTGTACAGTGATACTTACCGGCTGAAAGACCTGCTTGACGGCTTGCAGGCCGTGAAAGACCAGCTGGAAATGATGGGATACCCTTATCCCGTCAGCGCTGACTTTAAGGTAACTATCACTAACCGCAAGGGTGAGCCGAAATTCTCTGTTTCGCTGCCCACCATGCGTGTATAAGGAAAGCGCCCTCCGGGGCGCTATCCTTGGAACTATCTTTTGAATATGCACTTTCAAATTTATGCCTACCTGTACCGCCGTGCTCGCCGCTGGTGGTATCGGCTTAGGAGGAAAAAGTACATGGCTATGAAGCATTTTGACCATTTCAAATGGTGCGTCATTGGCGGCTTTGCCTATGCGCTCGGTCGCTTTCTGTTCAACTATCTGAAAGCTTTTATGTGATTCCATTGCGGGGTGGTGTAACGGTAACATACCGGTTTCGTTGTCCGGCGCTGCAAGTTCGATTCTTGCCCCCGCATCCAAAATTCTAAAACAACGAGGTATCGCCATGATTCAGTTTCTCATCACCGCCGCTATCGTGCTGGTGTTCGTGTTCATCCTTGTGCTGCTCGGCTCTGGTATGCTGTGGGTGGTTGTCAAGGTTTTGCGCTCCCTGTTCCCGCACAGATTCAAGCCCGGTAAAAAGCGCGAAAAGGACGAGGTATAATATCCCGTCCCCGTATATTCTTTGCGTTCGTCCTTGTGGTGTTTTTACCGGCGGTAAAAAGATAAACCCCCCGCCTTGCGGCGAGGGATTGGGGTTAGTCTTTCCAATTATTCATTTCTCGTTCGATTTCATCTATGGTGTTCTGCGCTGAACGGTAGTCGCGGCGGGTTTCCCGCTCTTCCTTTCGCTTAAAGTATTTGATTGCTTTGACGGTTAAGATGGCTACTAATACCACTATGGCTATCTTTACAAGGACTTTGACCAAATCAATCATTAGGTAAGGGTCATTCGGAATAAACATATTATTCTCCTTTGAGGTGTTTTTATGAATTATACTTCACAAAAATTGAATTGTAAACCCCTCATTGGTACGATTCTTAGTATTGTGGTTGCATTGTCTCTTTCTACTCGAGCTTATGCTGCGTATTCCATGCGGCTTATTCCGAATTTTCTTTTTGATAACAAAACTGTCTATGTTGCTGAGAATATTTCTCCCCGTTCTTCAACGTTGTCATCTGTCACAATTAGCTATGATAGTTTGGCGGATTTGGTTTACTACTGTAATGAACGTGGTTTGTCTACTACTCTTGCGTATAACACTGCGCTTTCGGTGTATGTCGGCTTTGTGAGTGATGATGCTCTTAATATAAAGAAATTCCGTGTGACTTCCCTGCATGGACTATTGGGCAGTGTGGACGGAAAGGTTTACGTTGCGGAACGTAAAGATTCCGGCGGTGGTACTGTAAATAACACCTATAACTACAACCAGACAATTATCAATCCTCCATCTGTTGCCCCGAGTACAACGCCCCGTCCTGGCGGCACTGTGTCCTCGGTTGTTACTGACCGGGAGCTGCAAGAGCGTATTTATCATAGTGTCGATTCTCTCTATCAATATATGTCACTTATGATTGATTGGTTGAGGTTTGTTGATCAGGATATAAGCAGAATTTATAAGCACTTAAATGATAACGTAGTCCCCGCTTTGGAGGCCGTTAACAATAATATCATTTCGTTTAAGAACAGTGCAGTTTCTTCGTTGCGTGTTGCTTGTTCCGTCCTGTCGGATTCCTACGACGTCCAATTCAATTTGCTTGGTGTGGCAAGAAGTATCTTTTCCAACGTCTCCGGCATTGCCTCCCACCTCGACAGCGTCATATCTAACGGCGTTGTTCAGGTCGGCTCGGCTTCACTGGAAGCTCGGTTGGACAAGCTGATATCCATGTATAGCAAGGTCAATAGTGTGGTACTGGATACCGCTGCCATCAATGGCGGTCAAATCAAGGCTGCTGTCGGCGGCGAGCTGGAGGACGTTATGTTCTGGGGTCTGTCCGGCAAGGCCTCTAATCGCTTTGAGGTTAGCCCCTTGCAATATACACTAAACGGTGCAGTTGAAAAGTTTTCGGATATCGTGCTGCGTGGTTTCTCCCTTGGTTCGTCTATCCCCGATACCATCAATGCTGATGATGCTTTGTTGTTGGCCGGTGTCTGGCAGACGGGCGGTAATACGTTCCGCATCTCGGATACTTATAATGCCGCTACCGGCGAGTATGTTCAGCGTATAAAGAGCTTTACATTGGACGGCTCTGAGCGGTGGCAGATGTATGATAAAGGCGACGGCGTCTTTCTGTTCCGCTGCGTAAATCTTCCGCTTGACGATTTGCCGGAGAGCCGTTTTGGTATTTCCTCCGCTAACGGTTGGACGAGTAGCCCGTGGCGTGCAGCCGCATTTGCCGCCGCTGCCAATGATGCTGCGGCAAATTATGTGAATCAGTTCTGTATTTATCGCAGTTATGTTGGTTTCCTTTCCAAGCGATATTCCAGTCTCGATGCATGGAAGAAGTATCTCAGCGATTTATCTGCTGCCGGTTCGCCCATGGAAATTTGGTATGTGCCGCGCTCCGGCGCAGTCAGCACTACGCTTGACCGAAGCACCATCGCCATCCCGGAGGGTGACAGCGCCATCAGCGCTGACCGTATCCGCATTACCGGCAAGTATGAGACGTATGACAGCTACACCCAGACGGCGGATATTATCGCTGCTATCAACGGCATTCCGGTTTTTGACGATTCTGCCGTTGTGGACGCTATTGCCAATCTTGAAAATGCACTTTCAAAGCCGTCCGCTACTGTTACCGCTGATTTGACAGAGGTGACAACTCGACTGGATACACTGATTGAAAACTCTGCGTCTAAGGTCGAAAATGTTACCGTCAATATCACGGAGGACAACGACGCTTTCAATGTGTTCTATGTGACTACGGACGGCGGCAACAAAAAGCCCGTTGGTGAAGTCGCCGGTGATACGCTTTCAGCTTCTGGCAAACTGCTGAATTTCCTGTATAAGCTGTGCTTTGAGGGCGCTCTCTCGAAGGCCGGTGAAAGTATCGACACTATGAGCAGCTTCTATTTTGATACCGGCACTGGAACGGAGGGGAGCGTATGGGATTGATATCTAACCTGATTCTTGTCCTTACGGATATTGGCAGCTTCTTCTCCTTTTGCCGTGACTTCTTTGATGCGCTCCCGTTTGCGGTAAAGCTGCTGGTATATTTTGTGTTCGGTATCTTTCTGCTGTTTGGTCTTATGCGTATCATCTTGAAAGTAGGTGGCTAAGTGGTAGATTTAATTCTCGCTACTTTCAAGTGGCTGCCTACGCCCCTGTTCCTGCTGGTGTCGGCTGTCCTCATGTTCTTCTTTATCTTTGTAGCGGTGTCTGTTCTTATCGCCGTTTACAAGCTGATTCAATTTCTTATTGGTGTCTTGGGCGGTATTCTGGGAAAGGTGGTGTCACTCTTTGTCTGACTTGATGGCCTGTATTCGGATGTTCATTTCTAATGCTTGGAAGTTCTTTCAGGTAAATGTACCCGGCACTAACTTCTCCTTTGCCGTTCTGACGATTGGCCTATTGCTTGTCCCGGTCAGTCTGTCTTTCCTGTCCCTTGCTCTTGGTTTCCCCGTGGGGAATGTGGATAGTGCGTCTGCGTCCTTTGGTACACGGGGTAGTAGAAAGTACAAGGTTTCTTCTGCTCGCAAAAATGATGTGAGGTAATTGCTATGGATTTTGAAAATACACTTTCAACCGTTGATGAGGTCGATACCGTTCCCGCTGTGGATGCCGGTGCAGATACCGGCGCGGACAACGGCTCTCAAGTTATCGTTGTGCAGGGCGAGCCTGCCGCCTCGCCGCAGCAGTCCACCATGCTTGACCCTCCTACGCTGGAAAGCGCTGGCTTGCCCTATGTGGTGCGCTCTGTGTTTGGCAGCTACCATCAGCGTACCCAGACTGTGACCACGGTGGAGGCGGACGGCTCTACCACGTCCTCTATCGAGCCGGTTAACGGTCTTGCCGGTCTTGATTGGTATTGGCTCTCCGGCGTATTCCTGTTTTCTCTCGTCCTGTGGAGCTTCTTCCGCTTTTTAGGGGTGGTGTTCAAACGATGACAGAAATGATTGACTTTTGCACCGCCATTCTTGGCGCTATCTGTGACTTTCTCATTGAGCCGCCTATCTTTTATCTGTTCAGTCTAATTTGCTTCGCCGTTATCGTTGGTATCGTGCGCAGCTTACTTAGAAATCACTAATGAAAGGAGCGTTGCCGAACGACTGAGGTTGCTGCTGTCACTGTCAGCTCTCTGCTGACCTCCATCGGTACTGTGTTCACCGCCGTTATTGGCTGGGTCGGTACTGTGGCTAAGACCCTTGCGGGCGAGCCTATCTTGCTGCTTGCTTGTGTGGCTATCCCCCTGTGTGGTCTGGGCGTTGGTATGTTCAAGCGTCTGCTGTCCGCTCGTGCCTGACAGCAAAAAAAGAGGGGGGGTGCGTGCGCTCGCCGCACACCCCCTCTTGAATCTACACTTTCAAGAATGGTGATGCTATGAAAATCAATTTCCCCAAGTTGAAGCCCCGTGCTAAGCCCGTGGCGCTCTCTCTGTACTTCGGAATCCCCGGCGCTGGTAAATCTACCTTTGCTGCCTACCTTGCCAAAAAGGACATGAAAAAAGGCCGTAAGGTCTGGTCAAACTTTGGCATTACCGGCGCTATGAAGTGTGAAAAATCCGACTTCGGCAAATACATGATGACCGATGGCCGCTTGATTATTGACGAGGCCGGTTTGGAATATGATAACCGCAAGATGGCTATGACCAACGATGAGATTTATTTTTTCAAGTATCATCGTCATTACCAGTTGGACGTGGACTTTTTCAGTCAAGGTCTTGACGTAGATATCAAGATTCGTAAGCTGGCTCGTCATATCTATCTCATTAAGCCCTCTCTGCTCCCGTTCTTCATCAAACGCAAAGAGATAGGCCGCAAGGTCGGTATCAACGATATGACCAAGGAAATCTGTGACGAGTATTTCTTTGTCCCGTTCATTGCCGGTGGCACGAAACTGATTTTCTGCCCGCCCCTCTGGAAACTGTTCAATACGCTTTCCCGGAAGCCTCTGCCCGAAAAGGAATGGGAAGTCTGGTAAACGCCCCCGCCCTACGGCTGGGGCTTTTCCTTTGCCCTCTGAGCTTCGATAGAAACAAGGGGTATACGAATATACCCCCCGTCTCTGTCGTTGTTGTTTTTACCCACGGTAAAGGACTATCCGCAAATCTCGTACCCGTTGCGTTTCATCCACGCCGCCGCCTGATGCTCCTGCGCGAAAGTCCGGCTCTTGCGCTTCTGTCTGTCCCGCCCTTGCAGCGTCTGCCCGCTGGCTGCCTGTATCTGATACCGTACCTTGCCGTGCTTGGTGACTACGTTGTAATACACGGCCTGTCCCTGCTGATTGATGCCTTTCATATCCTGTCCCCCCTTAGTATCCGTACTTCGCTATGCTGTCGTAAGTATCCGCGAGCCGCCGATAGTAGTCTGCATACGCTTCCGCTTCTGTCCTTGCGGGTGCATCGGGATTACGTGAGAAATAGTGACCTTGATTGAAACTCACAGTGCGGTTATCCCTGTTGTAATACATCCATGTTACGTATTCGTACTCGTTCTTTCCTATGGCGTAACCGTAGTCGCTGCTGGTGTTCTTTGCATCAATGATGGTAAATCCTGCGTTCTCCATGCCAATGATAGCGTTCATATCCTGTCCTTTCTCCCCGTGTAGCCGGTAGGTCAGCTTTTGAAAATGCACTTTCAAAGTGCTTGTTTGTCCTCGTCTTTCAGCCAGATTTTAACGGTGATGCTCTCGGCGTTCGGGTGCGTGAATTGATACGCTTCTACCCACCTCGGAATATCTGCCAGCGGCATTACCGGGTAGTGCTGCGTTCTGTTGTTCGCCCCCGGAAAGTAGCACCGGATACTCATTGCATAACTCGGCTTTGCTTTCGCCATTACTCTACGACCCCCATTTTCTCCATGCAGTCCCCGCAAATCAGGTTGACCGCCTTTGTTGCCCGGACGCTGTTCTTGCAGCAGGGACACACATATTTCCGTGTGCTGCTGCGCTTCGGCGGCTCTGTGCTGCCGCCTGTCTGTGTGCCGCCGTTCCCGGCCTTGCCGCCCGTACTGGCTGGCGGTGTCCAGCCGTCGCCGCGATTCATCATGATTTCAGACCAGCCCTGCGCTATGATGTAGTCAATCAGGCTTTCGCTCGGCTCTGTGATAGTCCATCCATAGGTGGGGTGATGTTCGATAATCAACCCCCGCCGCTCTGCTTCTTCCTTGAATCTCTTGTTGTGGTAGGTGTTCCCCCGGCTGCAATCCTGTACCCCGTGCGCAAGGTTGTACAGGTGTACCGCCTCGTGCATGATGGTTGCAACGACATTCTCGATGGGCCGTTGCAGCGTCTCCGCTCCTATGTTCAGCTCGTGCCGCCGTTCCTCGCCCTTGCTCTTCCAAATCTTGGATACGGTCACATGACCGTATGCCCTCGGCGTACTCTGAATGGTAATAATAGGCTCTTCTAGCTCCCCGCCGAACCAGTCCGCATTGATGGCGCGGAAAATCTTCTCAAGGTATCCCGCTGTTCTGCTTGTCTTGATAGTGTCTTTCATGTGTGTACTCCTTTCCTTGTCCTGTGCATCCCCGCCCGCGCCCGTGGCGCGATAGATTTGCTTCTTAGATTCGAGCCTGAGCTGCTATGTGATTGGGCGGATTTGCTTTTTCCGTTCGGTATGATATGTTGCGCCCTCGCGGTCGGCGTGATCTCAAGGGCGTCTCGAATAACCCTTCCGCTATTCGATTTGCCCCTTGAGTTCTCGCCGTCGCCGCGAGTTAGGGCGCATCATATCAGAACGGAGAAAGCATTTTCCGCCATCGCATCTGCGATGCGATACCTCGCAGTAAAGAATTTTCCGCCGTCCCCCGCAAGGCGGAAAATTGTTTTCTGATAATCCTTCGTCCCGCCGCAGCGGAAAACGCCGCACTTGCAGTCACGCAAAAAGTGTGGTAAAATAAGCAAAACGAAACGCCAAGGGTACAAAACCCTCGGCGTTCGTTGCATTTATAGGACTTTTGAATCTACACTTTCAAAAGGGAGGACAGCATGAAAAAGTATCGTCGTCTTGACTGGTCAGACCGTCTTTGCATTGAAGCCATGTATAACAATGGCAACTCCTGCGTCTGCATTGCCCGATACCTCGGTTTTGCCCCATCCTCCATATATCGTGAAGTCAAGCATGGTCTGTATGAGCATCTGGGCGCTGAAACTACGAAAAGGCCGTGGCGCTACTCTGCGCAAATCGCACAGGACTACGCAGACTATCAGGCCACCTCTAAGGGCGCTGATATAAAGCTGTCGAACAATTATAGCTATGCGCAGGAGATAGCCCAAAAAGTCAGGCTGGGCGTTAATGTCAAAAAACGAAATGGTGAATGGACGGTCAGCACGACCACGCTGTACCGCTACATAGACCGTGGATATATCCCCGGCGTGACCAGTAAGCACCTCCCGGAAAAGCCCCGCCGTGTTAAGCGCAGGTCAAGCAACGTCAAGGCTGTCCGCGCTCCTAAAGGCTTGCCCATAGACCGCCGCCCTCTGTTCATAGACGAAAGAAAGGCGTTCGGTCATTGGGAGTTTGATTCTGTCATTGGCAACGCCAAGGGGCAGAGACAATCAATACTCACATTGACCGAACGCAAGACCCGCTATGAGATTATCTTCCGCGCCGCTGCTAAGACCAGCGCCGCCACCGTTGCAGCCCTCAATAAAATCATCCGGCAGTTCCCAAGAGGCACATTCCAGACTATTACCGTAGATAACGGCTCGGAATTTCAGGATTGTCGCGGTATGGAGCATGACCCGCAGGGTATTAAGCGCCTGACGGTCTACTATGCCCATCCGTATAGCTCGTGGGAGCGTGGCACGAACGAGCGCAATAACCGTATCGTTCGCCGCTACTTTCCGAAAGGCAAAAGCCTTGCGAAAGTCACGCAGAAACAGTGCGACGCAGTAGCGGCGAGCATAAACGCCATGCCCCGTAAAATCTTAGATTGGCATACCGCCCAAGAGCTTTTTGAACAGGAAATCGCAAATCTCATGAATCAACCATAAATATTTTTTTATAGATTTTTCGCAATGGGCTTGACAATCTTCCGAAATTCTGCCGTAAATATCTGCAAGTCTCCCCTGCACACCCCGCCGCTCCTCAGGGGCACGGAAAAAGGGCGGCCGCGCCGCCCTTTTTCCCATCCCGCTCTATATCTGGCCGCTCCGCAGGTAACGGTAGTCCATCCGCATGATGTTGCGGATCAGCGGCACGCACAGCACCGCGTCGGCGGCGATCCACGCCATGGGATCGGCGGCGCACAGCGCGTAAAACGCCAGCGGAGGCGCGGAGGCGCTGACCATGCCGCCTGCCACAGCGGCGGGCAGCAGCAGGCACACGGCGATCCGCGCCACCAGCTCCGCCGCACCGGCGCCCAGCACAAAGGACGGCCGTCCGATGCCCTGTACACAGTTGCGGATGAGGAAAACGCCGCCCAAAAACGGGTACATGGCAAAATCCACATAGAGGAGCGCATTGCCAAAGCGCACCGTCTCCGCCGTCACCTTATCGGCGCTGAGGAACACATGGAAGTAGAGGTCGTTGACAGTCAGCAGCATACCGAGGCCCACGCCGCACAACACGATAACGCCCATGACGATCATGCTCTGGAGCGTACCCTTTTTGATGCGGTCATACCGTCCCGCTCCCAGATTCTGGGCGGTGAAGCTGGTCATGGCCGTACCCAGCGCGTTCATGGGCGTCATCATCAGATTGGACAGTTTATTGGCCGCGCCGAAGCCGTTCTGGGCGGCGCTGGACACCATGCGCCCATCCAGCATATCGAACTTCACCACCACGCTCTGCATGACGATGATGCCGATGGCCAGCACGGAGAATTGCAGTCCCAGTGGGATGCCCCGGCTCACATGGCGGCGCACATCGTACATCGTGATGCGCCAGTCCTCCCGCTTCAGGCGGATCTCCGGATAGCGGGCAAAGGCGTAGCAGAAGCAGGCCACGGTGCTGATGAGCTGGGCGGATACGGTGGCAGCCGCCGCGCCTGCCACGCCCCAGTGGAATTTCAGGATGAACAGCAGATCCAGCCCTACGTTCAGCAGGGTGGAAAACAGCAGAAACAGCAGCGGCGTCATGGAATCGCCCATGCTGCGCAGAAAGGAGCAGATGAAGTTGTAAAACAGCTGCGCGCCGATGCCCACGAAGATGATAAAGCAGTAGGTGTAGGCGGCGCGGTAGACCTCCGCGTCCTTCGGCGTCACATTGATCCACGCCAGCATGGGATTCAGCAGGAGCAGCGCCAGCGTCGTCAAAATCACCGTCAGTGCGGCGGACAGGACGATCTGGGTGGCAAGGCTGCGGCGGACGCCGGCGTTGTTTTGGGCGCCCACATGGCAGGAGGTCACCACGCAGAAGCCGGCGCTGACGCCGAAGGCGAATTGCAGGAAGATGAACACCAGCGCGTTCGTATCGTTGACGCCCGCCACCTCCTGCGCCGTCAGCGTCTGTCCCACGATGGCCGCGTCGCTGATGGAATAGACCTGCTGGAGCAGATAGGACAGGATCACCGGCAGGGAGAAGATCAGGATGGTTTTCCAGCAGGAGCCCTGCGTCAGATCCAGCGGGCGGAAAAGTTGGATATTTGTCTTTTTTTCAGCCATAAACGGCACCTCCTCCACGGTTTTCTTTCCAGAAAGCGTATAATATCCCCGAATACGCAAAATGTCAATAGGCAGAATATACGATACCTGTCCGCCATCCCCCCTACCCCCTTGTGCGAAATTCTCGTTCGCTGTATAATGTTTTATCTTTTATGGTATGGTGGAGGGCGCATATGGACGGAAAGACCCGGCGCACGCGGAAAAACACGGCGGTGCTTGTCATATTGGCTGTCGCGGTGGTGCTGGCCGCCTTCGCCTGCGTGCTGGTGGGCTCGTCCCACATGACCGTGGCGGCGTGCTTCGATGCCCTGCTGGGCCGCACCGGCGGTGCGGCGGCGCGTATCATCTGGAACATCCGCATCCCCCGTCTGCTGGCGGCGCTGATCGCCGGGGCGGGACTGTCCGTCTCGGGTCTCGTCATGCAGACCACGCTGGGCAACGCCATGGCCTCCCCGTCTACGCTGGGCGTGTCCAACGCGGCGGTGTTCGGCGCCAACCTGTCCATCATCGCCTTTTCCGGCGGCTTTCTCTCCACCGGCAACAACCTGTCCAACTACGGGGTGGGCGTCAGCCCCTTCGCCACGTCGCTGCTGGCATTTCTGTTCGCCGCCGCGTCCATCCTGCTGATTCTGGGACTGTGCCGCCTGCGGTCGTTTTCCCCCAATGTGGTGGTGCTGGCCGGCATCGCCGTGGGCGCCATGTGGACGGCGGCCACTACCGTCCTGCAATTCTACGCCACGGACGTGGGGCTGTCGGCGGCGGTGATCTGGAGCTTCGGCGATCTGGGCCGCGCCACCTACCGCACGGACTGGATCATGCTGGCGGTGGTAGCCGCCGGTGCGGTCTTCTTCATGCTGCTGGCGTGGCGCTACAACGCGCTGCTCAGCGGCGGCGACACCGCCGGAACGCTGGGCGTCAACGTGGCGCTGCTGCGGTTCGTGTCGCTGCTGACCGCCTCCGTCATGACGGCGGTGTGCGTGTCGTTTCTGGGCATCATCGGCTTTGTGGGCATCATCTGCCCCCATACCGTCAAGCGCCTCATGGGGCAGGATCACCGCTGGTCCATCCCCGCCTCCGCCCTCAGCGGCAGCCTGCTGCTGCTGCTGGCAGATCTGCTGTCCCGCAGTCTGGGCAGCGGCTCGGCGCTGCCGGTGGGCGCCATCACCTCCCTGCTGGGCGCGCCGTTTTTCCTGACGCTGATCTTTGGAAAAAAGGAGGGCGGTGTATGCTGAAGGTGGAACACGTGACCTTCCGCTATGAACGGCGGGGCGCACCGGTACTGCGGGACGCCAGTCTGTCACTGGAAACAGGACAGGTAGGTGTGCTGCTGGGCCGCAACGGCTGCGGCAAAACCACATTGCTGAAAACAACGCTGGGGCTGTGTACACCGGAGCAGGGGCAGATCCTCTTTGACGGACAGGCGCTGGGCGCCATGAAACGGCAGCAGCGGGCCCAGGTGGCGGCCTACGTGCCCCAGGAGCTGCAATTCGGCGCGCTGCGGGTATACGATGCGGTGCTGGCCGGGCGGGTGAGCCGCTTCGGCATACAGCCCGGTGCGGCGGACCGTACGGCGGCGGAGGCCGCGCTGGCGGACATGGACCTGACGGCGCTGGCGGAACGGAATGTGCAGACGCTGTCCGGCGGCGAGAGGCAGAAGGTGGCCATTGCCCGGGCGCTGGTGAACAACCCCAGC
>OHLI01000948.1_pt1 | contig 13219 bp, 11 predicted proteins | sample 1569051 | NCBI WGS metagenome assembly OHLI01 (sample SAMEA3879561, study PRJEB24766) | human gut metagenome | biome: human-associated habitat; feature: feces | place: USA | collected 1985/1987
ATCACCGGGAAACTGTGGTGAGCGTGATGTGGAAAATCTGGTCTGTTTATCGACGCCGCTAAAGATCAATGAACTGCTCCAGACCGTTGAAATGATGGAATACATGATCACGCGCAGGCGGAAAAAGGCAAGACAAAAACCGAAGGAGCGGTCGGAGGAAGAGATGAATCTGATCAGTGAAGCAAAAGCACTCTTGATGGAACGTAACAACCTGACAGAGGAGGAAGCTCATCGCTATATGCAAAAGAGAAGTATGGATAACGGGACGGGACTGACAGAGACTGCCCAGATGATACTTAGTTTACTTACATAAGAATAACAAAAAATGCCGACCAGGAATGGACGGCATTTTATAATTCATAGGATTCATAGGATTCGGGTGTCAAAAGGTGGTTTTCAATTTTGGGTCTGTCAAATTGCACAAAAGCGTACAATCTATTATCTACCGCAAAATATGTCTTACGATAACGTCTATCCCTGCAATCCACAGAAGAATTGCTCCCGCAATATATGCTTTTGTCTTATGCTCAAATCCAAGGTGATATCCGGTATAGATACCGGTCACAACAACCGCGATCGTAAGTCCTGCGATCATCAGGAGCATGACAAGAAGATTTGTTCCCAGAAAGCCAAATGCCGCACCGGTCAGGAATGTATAAAATGATGTTACAGCACAAATCCGTACGAATTTATGTACGCCAAGGTTCTCTTCCCGGCGTTCATCAATCCGGTCATTCTTCCAGGCTTTAATCAAAAGCCGGATTCCCAGACACAGGAATACTGCCACTGAAATCACTTCACCTAATATAACCTGTGATTCTTTAATATCATATTTACACAGGAGGTCGGCTCCAAGATTTCCAAGATATAAAACAATTACCTGCCATACGGATACCAGTAATGTCACCAGCACAAGCTGTTTGGTACGAATCTTAGCTAACATTGCTCCCTGACATTCTACTGAAGCAAATACATCCATGGAAAGTCCGCATACAATTATTAATGTTTCTATCCAGTTCATCTTCCGTCCTCCTTTCTCTTAAAATTATTATACTTAATCCTCTGCCTTAATGGAAGCAGTTTCCCAAATAAATTTTACATTTCCTTTGACACCATCTGCTGTTCTGGTAAATGTGTTATATTCATTTCCGGCATCCAGTACTGCATCTACTTTATCCAAGAGCTCTTTCAAATCTCCGTTGTAAGCATCCGCAAGTTTCTCAATTGCCTGCTCATCAAACTGTGCCATTCCATCTGCCAGTGTCTCAGAGCCATCCTCTAACTGGTCTACACCATTTATCAGAAGGTCTGTTGCACTCTTCAAAGAAGTCATTCCTGCATTCAGTTTGTCATTATTTGCAACTAAGGTATTTGCTCCGTCTGCCAGCTGTTTTGCACCATTGGTCAAATCTGTAATTCCCTGTGAAAGTGCGCCATTTACAGAGCTGTCTAATGTATTAACACCTGCTACAATTCCATCGTCACCATTCAGGCCTGCATCTAAGGATGCTGCTCCAGTCTTTAAGGTTGCAAGCTGTGAATCATCAAACTGTGCAAGTCCTGCCTGTACCTGAGCCAGTGCCTGTGCACCACCTGTAGTTCCAAGCTTGGTTGCAACTGCTGAAATATTCTGTAACTGGGCTGCATAAGCTGTGCTTAAGCTATTGAAATCAACCGCACTGCCTGCCTGGGTAGTTACTGCTAAAAGTGTTGCATTGGTTGTATCATCCAGCACATAAATATTAGCATCTGCATTAACTGCCTGTAATCCGCCACCGGTTGCTGCTACTACCTGTGAATAGGCACCGTTTAATGTAGTTCCCGGGGTCTGTAACTGCTGTAATACTGCAAGGTAATTTACTGCTGCCTTAGTATAATCATTCAAAGCGGAAGCAAATGCTGCCTGTGCGTCCGCTGAAGATGCATAAGCATCCATTCCTGCAAGACTGCCATTTACAGTAGCTTTCAAGGTTCCGATTCCATCTACCAACTGGGCAACTCCACCATTAATCTGTGTTGCACCGGCTCCTGCCTGCTGCACACCAGTCTTTAATGCAGATACACCACTTGTCAGTGCCGGAGCACTTTCTGCAAGCTTTGCAATGCCGGAGTTCAAGGTATTTGCACCGTCTGCTACTGCAGATGCTCCGGAGGTATACTCCTTCACACCGGACTGTGCTGTTCCAACACCAGCTTTAAATTCTCCAAGACTGCTCTGTAATGTTTTCAGTCCATCGGATAACTCACTGCTGCCATCTACCAACTGGTCAGATGCATCAGTCATCTCATCTATTGTATCGGATAATACAGATAAGTCGATATCTCCATTTACATTCATTTCAGAAAGAAGGTTGCTGGATGCCATGGATACTGTCATATCCAGCGAGAAATCTTCTACATCTGCAGTTACTTCTACATAATCCGGGAACTGGACATCATCACCAAGGTCAGCATCATCAATACCAAGGCTTTCTTTTAAACCTGGCATTGTGATTCCTACCACAACATTGTTTTTTCCATCAGAAATTACTTTTCCATTGGTAACTTCTACATTCGTGAAGTTATCATTTAATACCATTCCGGTTACAACAGAGAACGGAACATAGACATCTGTGGATTTGCCATCGATAGTCTTTGTTGTCTTCTCATTATTGGTAAATTCAAAACGCATGGTAACTTTTCCGCTCTTTCCGGCTAAATCCTTTGGAGCAATTTCTTTTCCATCCAGATAGTAAGTAATTTTCTGGGTAATCGGAGCTTCTTTATCCGTAGTACCCTGATAGAAGATATCATTTCCCTGTGCATCCCAGGTTACTTTATCTCCATCCTGTTTGAAGGTCTCATCGCCTTTTACATTCTTGATATCCTTTAAATCAGATGCATCCTCCAAAGTATCTGCATTTTCTTTATTCTTTAACCAGTCGCTTACGATAGTTTTATTTACGGTACCGTCTGCATCTGCAATCATATATACTGTTTCATCTTTTCCGGTTTCTTCTGTTTCCTTATCGGAATTCAGAAGATTTCCCAGCTGGTCTTTTAATTCTGATTTGGTTTCTTCTGCGTCTGCATCTTCTGTGTCTGTTTCCTCTGTAGAAGTTTCTTTTTCCGTAGCCTCTTCTGATACACTTTCTGTAGATGGCTTTGCTGCATTTACCTGCCATACGCCATAACTGGTTCCAAGCATTGCTACCATCAGCACGCCTGCGATTACACGAATCGCATATTTATTTTTGAATTTATTCTTTAATTCTGAAAATTTCATTGTTATGTCCTCCTTCTTAATCTATACCGTTTTGTTCTTGTTGCGGAAACCAGCACTGGTTACGCAGATTACTTTATCAAATATCATAAACAATGAAGGTAGTACAAAGATTACAACCAACATACTAATCAGTGCACCTCTTGCCATCAATGTACATAAGGAACTAATCATATCGATATCAGAATAAAGTCCTACACCAAAGGTTGCTGCGAAGAAACTCAATGCGGATACGATAATGGACTGGATGGAGCTCTGCAGGGCACTTGTAATTGCTTCCTTCTTCTCGGCTCCCTTATATCTTGCTTTTTTATATTTATTGGTCATCAGGATTGCATAGTCAACCGTTGCACCCAGCTGAATGGTTCCGATTACGATGGATGCGATAAACGGAAGCTGTGTACCGGTGTATGCCGGAATACCCATGTTGATAAAGATTGCAAAGTAAATTGCAGCTACCAGGATAATCGGCAGTGATATAGATTTAAATACAACTGCGATGATTACGAAAATTGCTCCGATAGATACTGCACTTACGACTTTGAAGTCATGGTCTGTCGTGGTAATCAGATCCTGCGTACATGGTGCTTCACCAATTAACATGCCATTTTCATCATAGTTCTTAATAATGCCGCTGATGGCATCACACTGTGCATTTACTTCATCTGATGCTACTTTATACTCGGAAGTAATCAGCAGCAGTTCATAATTTTCATTTTCCAGCTCGCCACGGATAGAATCCGGGATGACATCTCTTGGAATTGCCGGTCCGACGATTGCATCCAGACCAAGTGTTGCCTTTACACCATCCACATCATCGATTTCATCAATCATCTTCGATATGGTCTTTGGCTCTAAGCTGCTGTCTACTAAAACAATGTGGGTAGCACCCATATCAAAATTTTCTTCCAGCTTGTTATTTGCTGCAATACTTTCCAGTGAATCCGGCAATGTACCGGCCAGATCATAATATACGTTCGTATTGTTATAACCCCAGATTGCAGGTCCTAAGATTACCAGGAATAAAATAATGAATATGTAATAATGGCTGGTAATCCAGTTTGCAATATTTCCAAGGTCCGGCAGAATAACACGGTGTTTGGTTTTCTCAATTGCCTTGTCAAACACCAGAATCAGGGATGGAAGGATGGTTACGCAGGCGATTACACCGAAGATAACACCCTTAGCCATTACCACACCAAGGTCAAGTCCCAAGGTAAAGCTCATGAAGCATAATGCAATAAATCCGGCTACTGTAGTAATGGAACTTCCGACTACAGAAGTAATGGTATTTGAAATTGCATGTGCCATGGCACGATTCTTATCTCCCGGAAACCGTTCCTGATTCTCCTGATAACTGTGCCACAGAAAAATGGAGTAGTCCATGGTAACACCAAGCTGTAAGACTGCCGCCAACGCCTGCGTTACATAGGAAATTTCCCCTTTTATTACGTTACTTCCCAGATTATATACAATTGCCATACCGATACTTAATAAGAAAAACAGTGGAATAATTGCGGAATCCATGGTCAGGGAAAGTACCAGAACAGATAACAGTACTGCAATCAATACATAAAACGGAACCTCTTTGTTGGTCAGATCCTTAATGTCTGTTACAACTGCTGACATACCACTTAAGTAACACTGTTTTGTTGTAATTCCTCGAATCTCTTCAATGGCATCCATTGTCTCATCTGCTGACATGGAAGTATCAAACAAAATCGCCATCAGCGTACTGTCCGATTCATCATTGTTGAATATGTCATAAATCTCATCCGGCAAAACATCCATTGGTACGGATAAGTCTGCCAGTGAATCATACCAGATAACAGATTTTACATGGTCTACATCTGCAATCTGTTCCCGAAGGGTGGAGATATCTTTATCTTCCATACCTTCAATGACACATAGGGAAAATGCTCCTGTACCGAACTCATCTACCAGAATATCCTGTCCTTTCATGGACTCTAATTCACCTGGCAGATAGGAAAGGATATCATAGTTAACCCTTGTGTTAAAGTAACCAAATGCTGCTGGAATCAGTAAAGCAAAACTGATAATGAGTATCAGGACTCTGTGCTTTACGACGCCCTTTCCAAATTTAATCATCTCTTTACCATCTCTTTCTTTTTCATGTTTTTCTAGGTAAGAGTATAAAAAAAAAGACTGCATTCGAACATATGCAATCTTTTTTGGCTGTATCAATCCAATATACAAATTGTAGAATCTGTAACAGTTGCTATACATATCTGCCAATTTGTATATTAATTATCGCCTATAATATCTGCGATAGAATTGCGAATCATATAATTATAAATATCCGACATCTCTTTTGCAGGCATAGACATTCCACTTTTTATCCAGGTAATTACCAGAAAACATAAGGACTGGGCATGATACCGGGCAATCCGCTCTTTTGTAAGCCATGGCGATGGAATCTTCTTATCCAGATTCTTCTCTTCCAATACTTCTATCAGTGTTCCCGTAATGCATTCCTTTACAATATCTTCAAAAGAGTTCTGTCCCTCTAAGCGGCTTGCTTTGGTATAGAAATCTTTTTCTTTTTCAATACCCGCAAATATAATAATCAACGCCTGATCAATCATTCCATTCTGAATCAACGGCTTTACCGGTTCTAATAATTCAGTCCGGATAATCCACTCTAACAGTTCATACTTATCCTGAAAATGATTGTAAAAGGTCGGGCGGATAACTCCCGCTTTATCGGTTATCTCTTTGATTGTAATCTTTTCTATAGGTTGCTTGATTGTCAGCTCTTTTAGGCTCTCCGCAAGCAGTGTATCGATTGCGTTCCTTCCCTGATTTGTCATAACTTCCTCTCATCTTCTTATCAAACAGCCGTCTAAACGACCAGTCGCACTATGGTGATACTTCTTGCTTCCTTATTATTCTTAAGGTCTATGATTTCTCCTGTATCACAGACTTTTACAATCGGGCGAAGCACAAATCCCTGATAATTATGCTTTACTACTGCCATTCTGCCATCAGAAAGTTCCACTTCACAGCCCGCCGGATAGACAGCTACCCAGCGTAAAAATACTTCCACCAGCTTCGGATCAAACTCCGAACCGTTCATTGCCATTATATATTCAATGACATCTGCCGGCGGCATCGGATCACGGTATGGCCGTTTTGAAATCATGGCATCATACACATCTGCCAGCTTGATAATTCTTCCATAAATACTGATTTCATCACCAGATTTTCGCATCGGATAACCTTCGCCATTATAGCATTCATGATGTTCTAATACACCAAGATATACTTCCGGTGCGAAATCAAAATTATCCCTCAGGAACTCATATCCTAACTTCGGATGCTGTAATACGATTCTTCTTTCTTCCTCGGTCAGTGCACGACGTGCATTTAATATATCTATCTCTAAGAATTTCTTTCCGATATCATGAAGTAATGCAGCCGTAGTAAGAATGCGGAGCTCATACTCATCCATTCCATAATGTGCTCCGATTACTGCAGATAAAATTCCCACATTTACAGAATGAAAATAAGTATAATCATCATAATTCTTAAGACTCATCATGTTATACATTACTTCTTCATTTTCCAGAAGACTGTCCACCACCTGCATGACAGCTTCCCGAATCTGCCATTCCTGTTCGCTGACATCTTCCTCTTCCATACGGTCAATAAACAGATGATGTACTATTTCCAGGCTCTTTGAGTGAATAGACGGCTTAATTACTTCGGCAATCTCTATTTCTTCAGAAAACTTATCATCAATATAAAGACCCGGATAACCCATCTTATCCAGATTCTCTATCTGCTCCTGATTTAAAATCTGATGTCTGCCTAAAAGCATGACTCCCTGACCGTCTAATATGTCCTGAGCCAGTACCATTCCGGCCTCCACCTTTTTTATTGGTAGATAACGCATCTAAATTGCTCCTCTTTGTCTTTTGTTACCCCACACGCCTATTCTATAACATTTTATCTGCGATTACAACTTTTTTACTCATCAAATTCTACCGTCACAAAAAAGCCCTTCGGTGTTTCCTTTACATCCACTACCGTCCCTTCGGTAGACTTCAGGCGTTCCCGGAAGGTATAATTTGCTGACATTGCAAATGCATTTCCAAGTGTATAGTAATAGGAAGTCGGCAGCTTACTCTCTGTCACCGGTAACACATCTCCTACTTCCAGTAACCCGGTTCTCTCCATTTTAAACTCCATCTGCCGCATTGATAATACGCCTCCTGATTATGCTTCTAAATTATTCATTTTCTTCTGAATCTTCTTCTACTACTTCTACATCAATGGCTTCTGCCGCCTGTTTTGCCGCTTTGACAGCACCTGCCACACGATATACTACAAACAAATCACTCAGTCCGTCATAAATCAGTGCAATTCCTACGATTACCATAGCAATCTGTACCATCTCGATGGCTTTCCAGATTAATAATATTCCGAATGCAAAATTAAGAATTGTAATCAAAAGCAGGATTCCCCATGCTGTGTCACCATTCTGCTTTGCTTCGATGGTCATCCGTAAGTCTTCCAGACCATGCATCAGCAATACAACTCCGATTACTACCGGGAATATCTTTGCAAAGTTCAATGGCTGTACCAGAATCCATACACCCAAAATAACCAGTGCAATTCCGGTTGCCAGTCCCAGCCTGCTTTCCAGTTTATTTCTCATATAAGAAATAATATGTCCGATTCCCATCACGCATAAAATAGCTGCTAAAATATAGCAAAGTACCTTTGTTACCTGCGTAGGCCATATCATAAGAATAACTCCCAGTGCCACACAAAGAATAGCGGATAATATAACATCTGCTTTGATTCTCTTTAATGTTTCCTTCATAATAAATACGCTCCTTCCACTTGTTTTTTTATTTAATTTCTTTCCTTTATTTTGCAGTAATATCTGCATAGGCTGCTCCGGTTACTGCTGCTAAGTCTGCCGGAGATAACGCCATGGATGTGCCGATTCTTCCGCCACTGATATAGATTTTATCAAACTGTTCCATACTTTTATCTAAAATGGTCGGAAACTGTTTCTTCATTCCAAGGGGACTGCAGCCGCCTCTTACATAACCGGTAATCTTTGTAATATCTTTTACATGAATCATTTCTACGGATTTCTCACCGGCCGCCCTTGCTGCCGCCTTTAGATCCACCTCTTCTGCAATCTGTACCACAAAGACATAATATGCCCTGCTTTTTCCCTGCATGACCAGTGTCTTATAAGTCTGTTCCACCGGTGCTCCGGTCAGCTCTGCCGTATGCAGTCCGTCAATAAATTCATCACATTCGTAATTTAAGATTTCATATGCCACTTTATGCCGGTCTAAAATCCGCATGGCATTGGTCTTTACTTCTTTCCCCATGGTTTTATGCTCCTTTTGGGTTCTTTACTTTTTTGAAAGTCTCTGTTTTAACCTGAGCTGATTTGCATGTTACTCATCCGTTCCATTCACATAGGTTTCTAAAAAAGAATGTTTTACCCCATCTTTCTTATAAGCAATAATGGTACTTAAATTTACATTTTCCACACTACGGAAGATATTATTTTCCACATATGGATTTACTTCCTTTAATCTGGCAATCAGCTGTTTGATTTCCATCCGCTTTGACACGGTACGTCCATCCGGGTCACAGGTGGTACAGGTATCGGTAAAATGGCAGGCACACTGGATAAAATGTAAATCATTATAATCTCTCCAGTGCTTGATATCATCCTCCCGGATTAAATACATCGGCCGAATCAGTTCCATTCCTTCAAAATTCGTGCTGTGTAGCTTCGGCATCATGGTCTGTACCTGTGCACCATAGAGCATTCCCATTAAAATAGTCTCAATGACATCATCATAATGATGTCCCAGCGCAATCTTGTTACAGCCTAATTCCTTTGCCTTGCTATATAAATAACCGCGGCGCATTCTTGCACACAGATAGCACGGAGAATTCTCAATCTCATATACCGCATCAAAAATCTGTGTTTCAAATACCGTAATCGGAATCTGCATCAGTTCTGCATTCCGTTCAATCACTTTACGGTTCATCTCACTGTATCCCGGATCCATCACTAAGAATACCAGTTCAAACTGGAATTTATTATGCCGCTGCAATTCCTGAAAGAGTTTTGCCATCAGCATGGAGTCCTTACCACCGGAAATACATACTGCCACTTTGTCTCCCGGTTGCAACAGCTCATATTCATTGATTGCTTTCGCAAATTTACTAAAGATTGCTTTATGAAATTTCTTGCGGATGCTCTTCTCGATTTCCTGACAGCGTTCCTCTTTCTCTGATGTTTTCTTCTGGAAACTATCCATCAGATATGCGCCATAACCGCCCTCTAAGCTGACTGCATCAAAACCTTCTTCCCTTAGTCTTTCCGCTACTCCGATACTGTTGATTCCTTTGGCACAAAATAGTATCAGACGCTTGGCCGCCGATAGTTCCTCTTTTCTCAAAAAAATCTCCTGCTCCGGCAGATTGACTGCTCCCTTGATACTTCCATAGCGGAAGGCATCCTCATTTCTGATATCGATTAACTGGTATTCCCCAGCCTTATATTCTTTTAATTGTGCCAGATTAATCTCAGTATCTGCCATGCTTCCGCTCCTTACTTTCAATTTTCTCTTATTTTATACTAGGCGTTTTCTTTTATCAATACCTTCTGTTTCCATTTTCCGCTCCGCCACCGTAAAATCATTCCCACTGCCCGGACACATTCATCCATTGCCATACCGATATATGCTCCACAAACCAGCAATCCTAGATGAATTCCGAAGAAATAAGATCCCCCCACCGCACACAGGTACATGAATATCGCAGCAATCACTGTAGTAAATACCGCATCACCGCTGGTCTTTAAAGCATTTCCGTATACCAGATTAGTCACCCGTCCAATTTCAAGGACAATATCAATTGCCAGAAGCTTTCCAACCAGAGATACCATCTGTGGATCATCCGTAAACATCCGTATCAGCCAATGGGACGATAAAGCAAAAATGCTCTCCAGTATCGTCGCAACAATTACACCCACAACTGCTGCTTTTCTGGTTCCTTTATCACAGGCTTCATAATCCTGTGCACCTATCCGCCAGCCGACCATAATTGCATTTGCCTGGGCTAACGCTGCACCTACGCAGTAAGAAAAATTTGTAATCTGTATGGCATAGGAACGGGCTGTTACGTTCATTCCATTGGCATCCATCTGATTTAAGAAACGGATAATCAAAGTCATTGCCACATTATATAGTGCTGTTTCCATGGCAGAAGGCAGTCCGATCTTGACAATCTGTCCGAATACCACACGGTTCTTAAGCCTCTCCTTCTTCTCCTTCGCATGAATATAATAATGTCCGAAGCAGATTACCAGGCCAAGATTCAATACCCTTGAAATTACTGTTGCTGCAGCAACTCCTGCTACTCCATAGTGGAACCCAAAAAGGAATACTGCATTTAAGATAAAATTTAAAATGTTGGCAGATACCGTTGCCACAAGAGGCTGTCTGGTATATCCAAACGCTCTTAAGTAGCTGGAGAAAATCGGAATCAGTGCGTTTAAAATGCATCCGCCTCCCACAATCCTAAGATATGTTTTTGCATACTCCATCAGAGAATCTGCCACACCAACCGCTGATAATATCATTCCTGACTGGAAGAACAAAAATACCGCAAGAATTGCTCCTACAATAGCGTTAAATAACATGCCAAGCTGTCTTGCCTGATATGCAATCCCCTCTCTTCCGGCACCGATATACTGCGTCATAACCGCAATCATTCCGGCTGAAATAACAGAAAACATAATGATAAAAATACCTATATAGGTATTGGCTGTTCCAACAGCACCGACTGCTGCATCTCCCACAGATGAAAGCATCAGTGTATCCACCATGCCGGAAAGCATATAACATAATGTTTCCAGGCAGATTGGTACAAACAATTGTCCAAGGGTTTTCTTTTGTTCCACGTTTTGTCCTCTTTCTTTTCTTTCGATAGTTCTTTACATTTTATAATTTATCTTTTTGAATGGCGTCTGTGTAGTCTGCCAAGACGGGATGCGGTATCAGGGTGTAAGTAGTATCTGGAATTTGTTTTTTCGTTGTCTCTGTTCCGGCAACCGGTGCAAAGTCACATCCCTGTTCCTATGCACCTCGCTGGTACATCCCTGTACCAGCGTTGCCAGATAAAGAACAAATTCCAGATACTACTAACAGCCCCGATAAGCATCCCTGCTTTGGCAGACTACACAAACGTTTATCTAAATAGCAAATACTAAATAGTAAGCTGCAAATAATAATAAAATCAATAGCTATGCGCAATTACAAGAAAATCCTGCGGACGCAAATGTAACAAACTTACATTTATTTTTGGTCTGCAGGATTTTATTTTACTGCGCTATCTGACTTTTATGCTGCCGGCTGTTCAGACTGTTTATCATGCATTACCAGCTTCAGCAGAATCGGGGTAATCAATGTTGTCACGATTACTACCAGTACGATTGGTGCGAAGAATCTATCATCTAACATGCCGCACTGATATCCCTTCTGGGCAACAATTAACGCAACCTCACCACGGGAAATCATTCCGACACCAATCTGTAATGCTTCTTTATTTGTATAGCGGCAGAACTTTGCGCCCAGTCCGCATCCAATCACCTTGGTCAGTAAAGCAATCACTAAAAGGATAATGGTAAATCCTACCATAGAACCTGTCATTCCGTCTAAGGATGTCTTAATACCGATACTTGCGAAGAATACCGGTGAGAAGAATAAGTAAGACGGGAAGTTGATTCTGTCTTTTACATATTCACCGTTCTTCATGCTGCAAAGCATCAGTCCTGCGAAATATGCACCTGTAATATCTGCAATGCCGAAGAATTTTTCTGATATATAGGATAATAAGAAGCAGAATGCCAGTGCAAATACAGTAACACGTCTTTTCTGACCTTCGCTTTCAATTAATGGTTTGCATTTTGATACCAGGAAGAATAAGATTCCGATTACAATAAAGTAAAGAACGATCTTAACCATAACAGTAACCGGATTTACGCTGGTATCCTTTAAGCTCGTTACAATGGTAAGTACAATAATTCCAAGAATATCGTCAATAACAGCTGCGCCAAGAATGGTTGTTCCGACTCTTCCCTTTAAACGTCCCAGTTCACGCAATGTTTCTACTGTAATACTCACAGATGTTGCTGTCAGCACAACTCCGATAAAGACAGATTTCAATACCTCCTGATAATCTGTAAAATCTGTATGGAAATATAATGCATACCCTAAAAATCCACCAATCAGAGGAACAATAACTCCGATTAAAGCAACGATAAAGGATGCCAATGCATTTGCCTTGATTTCTTTCAGATCAGTCTCCAGTCCTGCGGAGAACATCAGGAAAATAACTCCGATTTCAGCTGTAATTTCAAGGTATACTCCGTTGGTTCCATCCAGTGTGATAAGTTTTAATACAGATGGTCCTAAAATAATACCGGCTGCCAGTGCTCCTACTACTGCCGGCATATGCACTTTTCGTGAGAAAAGTCCTAATACTTTTGTTGAAATTAAAATAATTGCTAAAAAAAGCAGAAATTCATAAGATTCCATAATATGACCTCTTTCCTTCCTTCTCTTGTTTTTTCTTTTTACATTCTCCTAAACCCGGAACTATGTTAACTCTTTTTGTGGGTAATAGCAATACATTTTTTCTTTTTTTGTTACTTAATATTTATATATTTTCCAGGATTTTTTGTTACTTTTTCACAATTAAAAATCAGTCATTCTTTTTAGCATGAAAAAACAGCCCTTCCGGACTGTTTTTTCGAGGAGTTTAGTTATGAAAATGTTTCATCTATTAAAAGGAAATTATTGCCACTTTTTCAAACGAAAGGAAATCTGTTTTTATTTTCGTGTCCCTTCATTTGATAAATTCATTATATCCATGAAATGTGTCTAAAGT
>OHLI01000951.1_pt1 | contig 13115 bp, 9 predicted proteins | sample 1569051 | NCBI WGS metagenome assembly OHLI01 (sample SAMEA3879561, study PRJEB24766) | human gut metagenome | biome: human-associated habitat; feature: feces | place: USA | collected 1985/1987
ATATTCCGCCCGTTTACGCCTTTATCTATTCTTTTACCGATTGGGGTATTTTCGAAGAAACGACGTGGTCTTCTTTTTCAAGAATCGAATAATCGGTATAGCCGTTCTTTTCAAGATGGACTGCCGCGCTTAATCCCGCGGGACCGGCGCCGATGATACAAATCTTTTCATTCTTTGCCATAATAATCTCCTTGAACTGAGTAAGTCTTGCGACCTACAAATTATTTTTTATTACAAAATAATTATATCATCTATTTTTTCATTGTAAATACTTTTGTGAAAATTTTGACGAAAAAAATCAAAAAGTTGCGTTTAAGTATTCACAACGTAATTTCGGCGTGGTATAATGAGATTGATTTAAGAGGTGAAAAAATGAAATTTACGTCTTTTGTTCAACTTTTGCACAGCGGCGCGACGAATTATCCCGACAACGTTGCGCTCTTGTACGACGAGGGCGGAACGACGGTCAAAAAAACGTACGCGCAGTTATACGCCGACGTCAAAGATCGCGTCCGCGCGCTTGAAAGTATGAAAGAAACCTGCTTGGGTATTCTCGAAGCGCCGTCGGAAAAATGGATTGTCGATATGTTCGCGTGCGTGATTGCAGGCAAGCAAACGGTGCTACTCGACGCGATGTCGGACGCCGCGACGCTTCAAAAATGCGTTCTTGCAACCGACGTCGAAACTATTCTCACCGACAACCTGACCGCGCCGTATGCGACCGCGTTGACGTTTTGCCCGCATACGCTGAACAGGACGGACGGAGAAGGCGATATATTGTTTTTCACGTCGGGCACGACCGAGTCTTCAAAAGCGGTGGTGCTGACCTCGAAATCCCTTTGCGCCAGCGCCTGGAACGGACAGGAAAGATGCCCGTGCAACGAAAACGACAATCTGCTTTGCATCCTTCCGCTCACTCACGTTTTCGGGTTCGTATGTTCGATGCTGTGGCCGTTGTCGCAGGGCGCGTGCGTGTCGTTGACAAGGGGGCTTCGTTATCTCCCGTTCGACGCGAAATATTTCAATCCGACGATTATATCCGTCGTGCCGTCCGCGTTGAAATTCCTTTTGAACTTCAATGCTCTTAACGATAATTTGCGTATGGTTCTTGTCGGCGCGGGCCCCGCAAGCGAGCAGGTGCTGGACGCCGTGAAAGCAAAGGGCGTCGAAATCCGCTTTGGCTACGGGCTGACCGAAACGTCAAGCGGCGTTGCCATAAGCACGGGAGAAAATCCGTTTGCGATGACGCCGTGTCCCGACGACGAAATCACGCTTTCGGGCGACGGCGAAATATTGATAAAATGCCCCGAATGTATTATGAAAGGGTATTACAAAAACAAAACCGCAACCGACGAAGTGCTGATAAACGGCGTGTTCCATACGGGCGATCTCGGCAAATTCGACAAAGACGGCAACCTTTATATCACGGGCAGAAAAAAAGATATCCTCGTCCTTGAAAACGGCACGAAAATTTATCTTGCCGAGTGGGAGGCGGAACTTCAAAAAGCCTTGAATATCGACGATATCGCGCTCGCGCAAAAAGACGGCGTCGTGACGTTGTTCGTCGGCGACAAGGACGGTAATATCGACAAGGACGACGTGAAAAATAAAGTAAACGAATTCAACAAAACAAAATCTTTCGACCGACAAATCGGGGACGTCAGGATTATGCCGCACGCCCTTGAAAGAACGGCGACGGGCAAAATAAAACGCTGGGCTTTATAACGACTATTCTTCGCAAAGGAGTATAAAAATGCAAGTAACAAAACAAGAAATTCAGGACAACCTTACAAAGCTGGTAAAACAATACATTCCTTCTCTTCAAAACGAAGAAATCACGCGCGAAACCCCCATCAATTCAAAGGGGTACGAATCGCTCAATTACATATATATCGTATGCACGCTTGAAAGCGACTACAACGTTAAAATTCCCGATAAGGTGTGGATGAAACTACGCAGCGTCGGCGAAGTCGTGGACGCAGTTTACGATATGGCAACGAAAAAATAATTTTGCGATTGTTCGCAAAACAGCCGCTTAATCATATCAAAAATATGGATAAAGTTAATGATTTAATATATACAGTCCATAAGAAGATGCTTGCCGACGACGTTACGATGTTTCGGAAATTGCGCCCGTCGGTGCTTTTACGGCTCATTCAGGAAATATCCATCGCGCACACCGAAGCACTTGGCGCAGGCAGGGAGAAAACGCTTGACAAAGGCGTTTTGTGGGTTGTCGCAAGAATGAAAATCGAAATAAACAGGCTACCTTCTTACGACGAAACCGTTACCCTTGAAAGCTTTGCGGGCAAAACCTTGCGCGTGCTTTTCCCGCGGTATTACGAGATGCTGGACGAAAGCGGAAATTCGCTTGTCAAAGCAAGCGCGGTATGGCTCCTGATGGACGAAAAAACAAGGCATATGGCGTTCCCCGAAGAGTACGGCGTGGAGATCCCGTCCCTTGAAAAAGATATCGGGATTGCTCTTCCGTGCGGCGTTTCGCCGGGCACTCAAAAAAACAAGAAAAATTTCGTGGCGTCATACAGCAGGGTTGACATCAACGGACATATGAACAACAGCAAATACGTCGACGAAGCCGAAGACCTGCTTGGTGCGGAATACCTTGAAACTCACGAAATGAAGTCGCTTGAAATCGAGTTCAAGTCCGAGATAAAATACGGCGCGCACGTTCGTTTGGAATACACGATAAACGGGGACGAACTTACCATGGCGGGATACGTGAGAAAACGCCCGTGTTTTGCGCTCACGGCAAAGTTTGCGCGCACGGAAAAGAAGTAAAATATTTTTGTGATTTTCGAGTACGCGATATTAAAAATATTTGACGATACCGCGCGATTATGATAAAATGCAGGCAAATAAGGGAGTAATCGGCACCCTTCACCCGGGGTGTAATAAAGCCGCTAACACGAGCGCAAACTCCGGTTTTATTTGAAATGATGAGACTTATCCGTAAGGATAGGTCTTTTTTTATTTTCCGAAAGCCGGAACAAAACGATATCGACCTTACGAACAAAACGTTACAAACAAAATTTTTAACGATAGATACAGGAGTTTTTATGAAACACTATCTTGAAAACATCGACGAAGTTTGTCGGGACGTGAAAACGGGCGTCGACGGCATAACTTCGCAAGAGGCGGAATCTCGTCTTGAATCAAACGGCAAAAACAAACTTGCCGAGGGTAAAAAAGAGCCGATTATTCTGCGTTTGTTGAAACAGTTTATCGAGCCGATGACGCTGATACTCATCGTCGCCGCGATAATTTCGGGTATTCTGACTGCGGTCAACAATTCTTCCGGCGGCAAAAAAGAGTTTCCGTCCGACGTAATCATTATAATGGCGGTCGTCGTCATCAACGCTGTCTTGGGCGTCCTGCAGGAAAGCAAAGCCGAAAAAGCCATCGACGCGTTGCAAAAAATAGCCGCCGCCACGTCAAAGGTCATAAGGGACGGAAAACTCGTCGTCGTAAAAAGCGAAGATCTGGTCGTGGGCGACGTTATCGTCCTTGAAGCGGGCGACGCGGTTCCGGCGGACGCGCGAATTATCGAGTGCGCGAGTATGAAAGCCGAAGAAGCCGCGCTCACCGGCGAGTCCGTTCCCGTGCTTAAAACGTCGGACGCCATAAGCGCACAAAGCGGGGAAGTACCTCTCGGCGACAGAAAAAACATGGTATTTATGGGCAGCACCGTCGTTTACGGCAGAGGCAAGGCGATTGTCGTCGCAACTGGTATGGACACCGAAATGGGCAAAATCGCGACCGCGCTCACTCAGGCGAAGGAAAGCAAAACGCCCCTTCAACAAAAACTTTCGCAACTCAGCAAGGTGCTTACGTATCTCGTAATCGGCATTTGCGCGGTGATTTTTGCGGTCAGTATGATTCGCGCCGCCGCCACAGGAACGCTTAAAGCGAACACTGCCGCGACGATACTCGACACGTTTATGGTTGCGGTATCGCTTGCCGTTGCGGCAATTCCGGAAGGTCTTGCGACGGTTGTAACGATCGTGCTTTCAATCGGCGTAACCAACATGTCAAAGCGCAACGCGATAATAAGAAAACTCACCGCCGTCGAAACGCTCGGCTGCACGCAAATCATCTGCACGGACAAAACGGGCACGCTTACTCAAAATAAAATGACGGTTGTCGACCATTACGGCAGCGACGAAAATCTGCTTGCAAACGCAATGTCGCTTTGCTCTGACGCCGAGTTCGACAAGGACAAAGGAGAGGCCGTCGGAGAACCTACCGAGTGCGCGCTTGTCAATTACGCGGCGACGCTCGGACTCGATAAAAACAATCAAAAAGAGATATATCCCCGCATAGGCGAAATACCGTTCGATTCCATGCGTAAGATGATGACCACCGTCCACAAGGACGAAAACGGCAATATTCTGCAATTCACGAAAGGCGCGCCCGACGAAATTGTCAAACGTTGTTCGTTTTATCTCAAAGACGGAAAAGCGGTTAAAATGGGCGAAGGGAAACGCAATGAAATTCTTGCCGCAAACAAAGAGATGGCGGACAGGGCGCTTCGCGTGCTTGCAGTCGCTCAAAAACGTCTTGATTTTGAAAAAAGCGAATATACCACCGAAAACGACGAAAAAGATATGTGTTTCGTGGGGCTTGTGGGTATGATAGATCCCGTTCGTCCCGAGGTCAAGCCTGCAATCGACGAGTGTAAAAAAGCGGGTATTCGTCCCGTTATGATCACGGGCGATCATAAGGATACCGCGGTTGCCATCGCAATGCAACTTGGGATTATCACCGATCCGTCGCAGGCAATCACGGGCGCGGACCTTGACAAAATCAGCGACGAAGATTTCGCAAACGACGTGGAAAAATATTCGGTTTATGCCCGCGTGCAACCCGAACACAAAACGAGAATCGTCAACGCCTGGCGCGCAAAAGGATACATAACCGCAATGACCGGCGACGGCGTCAACGACGCTCCGTCAATCAAAAACGCCGACATCGGTGTGGGTATGGGCATCACAGGCACCGACGTCACAAAGAACGTCGCGGATATGATACTCACCGACGACAACTTCGCGACAATCGTTTCGGCAGTGGGCGAGGGAAGACGTATTTATGACAATATCCGCAAATCCATTCAGTTCTTGCTGGCGTCCAATCTTTCGGAAGTGCTGTCCATTTTCATCGCGACGCTTGCCGGGTTCACCATATTTAAGCCCGCGCATCTGCTTTGGATAAATCTCATTACGGATTGCTTCCCGGCTCTTTCGCTCGGTATGGAATCCGCAGAAAGCGACGTTATGAGCCGTCCGCCCAGAAACAGCAAAGACGGCGTCTTCGCAAACGGTATGGGCTTTGCAATCGGATATCAGGGCATACTTATCACCCTGATTACAATCGCGTCCTATTTCATCGGCGCTGAGGCCCTTGCGAAAATGCACCACGCGGAAGCAATCGCAAACGGCGCGTACAGCGCGGAAATGCTCGGCTCGTCAATGGCGTTTCTGACGCTTTCGATGGCGGAAATCTTCCACGCGTTTAATATGCGCTCTTTGCACGGCTCGGTTTTCAAAATCAAAAAACGCAACTGGTGGCTCTGGGGTGCGGGCATACTCTCGTTGCTGCTCACAACCCTCGTCGTTGAGGTCAGACCGCTTGCGGACGCCTTCGACCTTGCAAAACTCGACGGGACGGAATACGCCATTGCCATCGCGCTCGCGTTTTCCATTATTCCGATGGTAGAGTTGGTTAAGGCAATCGCACGCGCCGTCCGCAAAAAGAAAGGGATTGTCCTTTCTGCGTAATCGACAGCCAAAAACAGAATAATATCCAAAGTCGTTCCGGAACAAATAATATTTGTGTCAAAGCTTGTGTCAAAGGGTGATTTTGGGTGACAAAAGAAGAAGTCCGATGAGCCTGTAACCCGGTGTTCATCGGACTTTTTCGTTGGTCAGAAGCCCGTGACACAAGTTGGATAATCATTTAATTGTGCTTGTGCTCCGAGTTTTTCATTGCCTTTCGGCGTGGCGATTCAGCACAGAGAAAAGCTTATATCAACGGCAAAATTATTGCTTGTTTGATATAGGCTGTTTTATTGTAAACGCAATTATTTGCGCTGTTCGTTGACATAGACATCTTGTAATTTGAAGTGATAATGTTTTTGAGTTTTCTCGGCACTGCGCCGTCTGCACAAAACATTTTCATTCACTTGTTCAAATGCAGTTGACAAAACGACGTAAAAATAGTATATTTACGTTTGTTATCCGCCTTGGGGGTGTAGCTCAACTGGTAGAGCGCTTGAATGGCATTCAAGAGGTAAGGGGTTCGACCCCCCTCATCTCCACCATATGCAAATAATACGAACCCTGAAAACAAATCGGAGTTCGTATTATTTTTTGCAAAGGACTTCTTCGGCGTAAAAATACCGAGATAAAAGCAGTCACAATGTCGTAGTATAATATTCTTAAACCAGAATGACAAATCGGAATTTGAGGAGGAAGTAAGTATGCTAAACAACATAGAGTTCGACCTTTGGGCTGATGGCTATGACAAAACTGTCGGCATTTCTGATGAGGAAAACACATACCCTTTTGCCGGTTATAAAAAGGTACTTGGGTTCATTTTTCAGACCATAGTGAGAGCTGAAAATGCCGTTGTGCTGGATATTGGATTCGGAACAGGCACATTAACGGCAAAACTATACGAGCGAGGCTGTTCCATTTATGGGCAGGACTTTTCATCAAGAATGATTGCGTTGGCATCTGAGAAAATGCCAAATGCGCATTTATATCAAGGGGACTTTTCAAAAGGGCTTGTCGAACCATTGCGTAACTTTCGTTATGATTATATTGTTGCGACATACTCTCTGCATCATTTGACGGATGCGCAAAAGAGCGACTTCCTTTTAGACTTGCGTAACTACTTAAAAGAAAACGGTAAAATTATAATCGGCGATGTTGCCTTTGAAACAAGAAAGGATTTAGAGCAGTGTAAATTGAAGGCAGGAGACACATGGGATAATGATGAAATCTACTTTGTCGTTGAGGAACTGAGAAAAGATTTTCCAGACCTTTCATTTACGCAAATGTCCGATTGCGCAGGCGTCCTGATTTTGGACTGACAAATTCCAATTTGTCGAACTGAATATAGTGTACATAGACGCTTGTTTTCAAAAGAAATCAGGCGGCTATGTACCTGAATGGAATGGGAGTAACAACCATCCAGTACGAGCTTGAGAAAGCGGGACGGCTGACGGCGCTGGGAAAGGAGCGGTGGTTTGCATCGTACATTTCGAAAATGCTTCGCAATTCCTTTTACTGCGGCATCATAACCTACCACAAGGAATATACGCCTGATTTTCTGAAGCAGAAGAAAATCAAGAATTACGGTGATTTGGAGTATGAAGACGAAATCGTTATAACCTATAATTTTACCGACAGCCCTGAACGGCTGAAAGTCAATAAAGAGCAAATTTTACAGGAAGAAAAACAAATAAAACGAGCAAAACACTCTTTTTCTTTTAATTCAGGTTCGACCATTTTGGCAGGCTCTCCACCACTTACAAAAAAAAAACGAACCCGATCACTGTCGGGTTCTTTTTTTGTTTTATTTCAGGAACAGGGTGCGATTGTCGAAAGGGAAAGGGAATGTTAAACAAAACACAAGACGTATGTGCATTGTCGCATACGTTTTTTTTACGATTTCGCTGTGCATAGAAAACATATGTCGACAATCATACACCTATGTGTCGACGAAATTCAACACATAGATAAATCACGTCGTGGTTTGGTTGTGTATAATTATAAAATTATACAAATGGTTGACAATTTGTGCACAATGTGTGTATTATATAGTCGCTGCAAATTTATTTATTAGAATTAAAACACTATTATAAACGGTAGGTCGTTTTTTACATTCGCGGTTTTTCTTGGCATGTGTGATTTGTGGCAGAATCAACGGGGAAACTTGTTATATTTTTGTTTTTTTAATGCCCCGCAATAAGTATAGTGAGGGATAAAATGAAATCCAGCAAAAAAAGAATCGTTAGTGTTTTTGCCATTCTTGTAATGGCAATCGTTTTGTCGTGCATTTTTGCCGCTTGCGATAAAGTCGGCGAAAAACAAGTGCCCGTATACAAGGGCATGACAATTTCGCGTAGTTTTGCAACGTCATCTGCAGCGACAGCGGCTGAGGATAACGGCAATCATTATGGACATTTCAAAGGCGACCACGATAATCGCAACGATGAGGTTGACCAAAACAAACCTTTTGAAGATCCAAATGCGCCGAGCATCGAGAACAAAGCGAACAGCACTTTGGACGTTGTTGGTTCGGCGGAAAGCATTTATTATGCTGATAAAAATCAAAATGTTTTCATAACAATCAAACTTTCAAACCCCGATAGTTATGAAATTTTGTCTTTCACGCTCAATGGTAAAAAGTATTCCAACTATATGTTCGAGAATGGCTCGGATATGGAGAATTTGGTACTTAAAGTCAACGTGGGCGATGTCGGAGGAATTGTGGAATACACAATCGACGCAATCAAGTACGTTGACGGCACGGAAATCAAAGACGTGCGTATGGACGGGAATAGAACCGTCAAAGCAGGCGTAAGAGCAAGCGACCAAACCTACGTCAACGTGACAAACGAGAAGAAAACGATGACAAGCATCTCGTTCGACGCGCAAGTTGTGGACTTGTATTCACTCATCGAAAAGAGCGGCGGCTATGCAAAAGCAGTGCTTTATGACGGTGTGAATATGCTGACAAAGGACATCAAAGTCGGCGAAAAGACAAACATCGTCTTTGACAATCTTACACCAAACACAGTGTATCAATACGGTGTTGTAGCACTGTATGACAATTTGAGCGGAAACGGTGCTAAACTCAACACTATCTACAAAAAAGCAGTCTATACCGACACAATCGTGCTGTTTAAGGACGTTCAAGTGGGAAAAGAGAGCATCGAATGGGGCTTTGTGTGGAATGAATCTTTTGCAAACAAGCAAATGAGTGCAATCTCGCTGTGGCAAAACGGCGCAAAGGTGCAGGACGTTGACACCACCGCAACGCGCCTTGACGGCTTGAAATCCAACAACAAATATACTCTCAAGGCAACCTACAAAAATCTTCAAAACCAAGACGAAACCATTGCAATCGAGTTTGTTACATATGCAAAAGCAGTTCCTACTGTTGAAATCACAAACGTGCAGTCAACACAAACACAAGTTTCGTTTGAATTGAACATAACTGATACGGACAATGTCGGTGCGATCACAAAGATAGAACTTTTGCACGGCGATGACACACCGATAGCTGTTGAAAACACAGGCAGAACGTTTGCAAACTTGCTCTCTAACAACGATTACACAATTCAGGTTACATACACGTATGACCTTAACGATGGTGTTGGTGAGCAACAAATTGTTAAGACTGAAAATATTAAGACTAAAGCGAAAGCAACCCCAAGTGTAAAGATAAGCAACTTGTCAAACACGCAAAACACAATTGAGTGCGACATTGTATATACGGACGTTGACGGCGTGGGGCAAATTGAAAGTATTGCGCTGTTCAAAGGCGAAACGCAAGTTGCAACGACAAGCGAGAGAACACACATTGTGTTTAATGCACTTGAAGGTGACACAGAATATACGCTTGTCGTCACTTACAAGTACAACCTCAACGACGGCAAAGGCGAACAAATCGCCACGCAAAAAGCAAAGAGATATACCTCGCCTCAATTTGAATTTGTGGAAGCAACTTGTGCAAACACAAGTGCAGTAAGTAAAGGAGATATTATTTATTTTGAGGCGGTCATCAATAATCCTTCTGGCGTGACTGTCGAACAAGTCAAAATTAACGACCAGTATTATGCGCCTTCGGCAGGTACGACAAAAAACAGTATTATTGTTCGCATTACAGTTAAAGACCAGTTTGAAGGTGGTAATACCGACCTTATGGTGACTGAAATAAAAGGCACACTTCATGGTCAAGATTTGTTAATAAACTTGAAAGAAAACAATAAAGCAAGTGTTTTTGTAAACGGAGAATTGAATGTAAAATCCATTAGCATTGTTGACGAAGATGGTAATGAGTGCGAGATGGTTGTCGCCAACAAGACTTGTTATTATAAAATAGAAATCGACAATAAGACAGGATATAGCATTAAAAGTGCTACTATTCAAGATGATAGATTCCCGGAACCTAGAGTATATAATAAAGCAGACAATAAAATTATTCAAACACAGAACGACTATTTTCTTGTGCCTTTTATTCCATGGTTTGATAATTCTAATCCTATGGGTGCTGTAACAATTAAGAAAATTGAATATGGTAATGAGTATTTAGGAGAAAAGATTAAAGATATTAATGGCGTATCAAGTGAGATGTTTGTTGCTGTTAAAAATGAAGACGCTATTATTGTTAGCACTCCAGAAGATCTGAAAAATATGAATGAACCTAGATACTATGTACTGCAAAACGATATAGATCTTAAAGGCATGGAATGGATAGCCCCATCTGATTTTAAAGGATATTTTGATGGTCAAGGACATGTTATCAAAAATATCAGTTTTGTGGGAACCATTGAAAATACAGAATCTAATCTTGGTTTGTTTAAAAATGTTACAGGATATATAAAAAATTTAAGTCTAACAGGACGAATAATAGTTACTGCGAGAAATTCAAGAGTTAACATTGGTGGTCTGTGCGCAATGGCTACTCGCGCATGTATAAAAAATGTCTTCAACTATATAGATATTTCCGTTTTGTGTGAAAATGATGAAGATAAGTACCTTGGAGTGTCAATTGGTGGGATTGCAGCACAATTTTATGGCGATATAATCAATTGTGCGAACTTTGGAACGCTGTATTCAAATGGCAACGGTGCGTCAGTTGCCGGATTATCTCAAGGCGGATGCTTGAGAATTCGTAATAGTTTCAATAAAGGTAATATAACCGGATATTTTTGTGGCGGACTTGTGTGTATGACAGGAGATAATTCTTTAATTGTTGATTCTTTTAATTCGGGCGATATTAATGCGAGATGGAGCGCCGGCGGATTGTTGTGGAATGATGATGACAAGCAAATCATTATTAAGAATAGTTATAGTGCAGGGACTATTAAAGCAGATCAGTACAGCGGTGATTTGATTGCAGGCGGAAGTCCTCTTATTGAGAATTCTTATTATACTGCAAGCAATGATAATAGATTTGGAGAGCAGAAAACACTTGCCGAGATTATCGAGATAATGAGGGCAATATGGGATAATAACATTTGGGATTTTGATAATCTTGATGAAAACGGCAATCCTACATTAAGATATTAATGATCTTTGCATAAAGAAATAATTAAATTTAGTTAAAGTTAAGTGCAACGCTTGCGGTTGTTGTTCAAACAGAAATGCGGGTGTTTTGCGGACTAATATTTTCTTTGGGTCTGGCGTTAATTAACGCCGGATCCTTTTTTATGTTTTCTCTCTCACGCGGGAGAGATGTTGTCCTTTTTGGAAAAACTATCGCAATAGTTCGTTGCTGTTTTTGTTTGTCACTTTATGCCACGCAATGCATATTTTCCTATTTTGTCTGTATTGTTTGGTTGAATTAAAAGCGATTAATATGAAATACCTTTTTATTTTAAAGTATAATTTGCCAAATAAGTACGCGAATAAAAATTTACATTTAGAAGATAATTTGGTAAAATTACATACAAAGAAACAGCTGAGGTGATTTATGAAAAAAAGTCAACTGCAAAAATATGCGAAACTTATCGCAAGAAAGGGCGTCAACGTGCAAAAAGGACAAGACGTCCGCGTGAGAGCGTGTCCCGACCAACTCGACTTTGTGAGAATGGTCGTGGAAGAATGTTATAAGGCGGGCGCGGGCAAGGTCACCGTCGAATGGGAATACAATCCCGTGACGAAAGCGACCTATAAATACTGCAAACTCGACACGCTTTCCCGCACCGAAAAATGGGAAGAAGAAAAGTATAAACACTTTGTCGAAACCCGTCCCGCACGGATATTTATAGAGTCCGACGATCCCGACGCGTTGAAAGGCGTAAATCAGGAAAAAGTCGCGAAAGCGCAGCAAGCAAGGGCAATGGCGTTTAAGCCGTACCGCGACCAACTTGACAACCACTATCAGTGGTGCATAGCGGCGGTGCCGGGCGTCGAATGGGCGAAAAAGGTGTTCCCCGGTGACACGAAAAACAAGGCTGTCGAAAAGTTGTGGCAGGCGATTTTGTTCACGTCCCGCGCCGACGGCGAAAACCCCGTGGAAGCGTGGAACGAGCACAACAAGGACATTAAGGAACGCTGCGACTACTTAAACTCCCTGAAAATAAAAGAACTGAAATATAAATCGTCAAACGGCACCGATTTCAGAGTGGGGCTTATTGACGGCTGCAACTTCCTTGGCGGCAAAGAAGACACGCTTGAAGGAATCGAATACAACCCGAATATTCCAAGCGAGGAAGTTTTCACGTCGCCCATGCGCGGCAACGCCGACGGAAAAGTCGTCGCAACAAGACCGCTGTCTTATCGCGGGGAGCTTATCGAGAATTTCAGCGTGACTTTCAAGGACGGAAAAGTCGTTGACGTCAGTGCGGAAAAGAACGAAGATTTGTTGCGCTCCATGATTTCGATGGACGAAGGCGCGGCATATCTCGGCGAATGCGCGCTCGTGCCGTTCGATTCGCCCATCAACCAGACGGGCCTGCTGTTCTACAACACGCTGTTCGATGAGAACGCCTGCTGCCATCTGGCGCTCGGCATGGGCTTTGCGGACACCATCAAGGACTTCCAGAACAAGACGCTGGACGAATGCCGCAAGCTCGGCGTGAACGATTCCATGATCCACGAGGATTTCATGATCGGCTCGGCAGATCTTTCCATCGACGCGGTCTGCGAGGACGGAAAGACGGTTGCTATCTTCCGCAACGGAACCTGGGCGTTCTGATCGGATCTGTCAGGAGCTGCCTGTTACGGGACATCGAGCTTGACAGCGGCTGTCTTTGAATGGCTGCGGTAAATCCGCTCTGCGTTCAAAATTTGCAGGGCAGTGCGGATTCGCCGGAGTCCTGTAGGGGCCGATGCCGGTCACAGCCGTTCGCGACGAAGGAG
>OHLI01000958.1_pt1 | contig 13062 bp, 9 predicted proteins | sample 1569051 | NCBI WGS metagenome assembly OHLI01 (sample SAMEA3879561, study PRJEB24766) | human gut metagenome | biome: human-associated habitat; feature: feces | place: USA | collected 1985/1987
TCCTTCACTTCGCTATAATACTCCGTACGGTTACGGCGTAAATTTACTCCTCCGTTTATTCTGGAATTATTGCGGAACGTATGAGAGAACTGTGTATAGAAGTTCCAGTCCAACTGGTCGGTATGGCGCTCCTCGATGATATAGTTCGAACGGGCGCCGGGACCGTATATCGCTTCATCCTCGGCATTGCGGAAATTCATGTTGGTCTGGTACATTTCGTCCCAGTCGAAGTGGCGGATATTACCCACGTTGCGCATCCACTGATCCGCCAGACTGGCCGCAGCCATCGAAGCGGCCTCCAGGTCGGTAGCGTTCAGCAACTTGTAGCTCGGCATATAGCGGTAATAATCGGGACGGGGGTCTGCACCGTCGTACCACGTCAGCGCCGAATAACCGTTCTTACCGAAACGGAACGAAGTGGCCAGGTTGAACTGGGTATGCTCATTGGGATCGAACGTATAGTTGATCATAGCGATCGGCTCGTGGCTGTTACGCACGCGCGCATTACGCATCTTGCCGTCCTGGTAGCCCCAGTTGGGGTTGTAATAGTTGTTGCCGACCAGATCGTAAGCCTCCTGCGTGGAAGCCTGCTGCGCACCGCGCTCGGTGGGAGCACCCATAATCGTGAAGCCCAACCGGTGACGCGAATTGAAAATCTTCTCGGCCGAAGCGAAATATCCGTAGGAGTTGTAATAGACGCCGTCCACGTAGGAGTTGCCGCCCTGACGGGTAGATACCGACAACGCATAGGACCAGCCGTTGTCCAGCAGACCCGAACCATAGGTCACCATGGCACGGAAGCGATACATCGAATTGGCGTTCACCAGACTCACGCGAAGTCCCTGGCGCACCTGCGAAGCACGGGCGTTGATGTTGGTCGTACCGCCGATGCTACCCACGCCGTAATCCGACATGATCGAACCGTTGGTGATCTCCTGGTTGCGCGTAGCGTCGTTCAGACCGCTCCACAACGACCAGGGCGTATAGCCCGTCATAGCGTCGTTGAAGCGAATACCGTTCAGGTAAACGTCCGAATACTGCGAATCGTAACCACGCACGTTGAAACGCATCTCGCTGAACCGGAAGGAAGCGATGTTGTTAAAAACGTCCTTCGAAGCCGAAAGGGACGAAGGCAGCGACTGCGCATCGTTGCCGCTCTCGGTGTCGAACTCTGCGAAGATCGAATCGTCCATTACGGTCGAAAGCACTTCGGGGACCAGAATCACCGTATTGATGTCGCGCACCATCTTGTCCACGCGCACCACGAGCGTCAAAGGCTCGAATTCGGGAGCCTCGAACTGCAACGTATATTCGCCGGGCTCGACATTCTCGATCACGAAACCACCTCGGCCGTCGGTCGTGGCAGTCATTTCACCGGGAGTGACCGAAACCTTCACCCCGTCCACCGCGACACGTCCCTCGCGGGAAACGACCTTACCCTTGATACCGCCGCTCTGAGCGAACGCGGTCAGCGACATCAGGGTAAATACAAAAATTAGTAAACTTTTTATTTTCATATCCTTTCAAGTTAAGGTATTTATTTACCGATGTAGATATAAACGGGGAAGTGGTCGCTGTAACCGCCCTGGAAATTGTTTCCGACGTACGTGCGCAAAGGATAGCCTTTGAACTGCCCCTCTCGCTGGATCATATAGTTACGCTTGAAGACATTCCCGTAGTACTTCGATCCCGGAGCCCGTACCAGACGCAACTCGCCGGGCTTCGCATTGACCAGGTTTTCCGACACTACGATATTGTCGAAGAGATTCCAGGCGTCGCCGTAAGCCAGCGTTCCCATACCGGCACGAAGCACGGCGTGGAACGGACTGAAGAAATCGCCCGGCTGAAGATCCTTGACCTTGGGTTTGGCATTCAGCCCCTCCAACATGCTCGGATCGGTCGGATCGTCGTTGAAGTCGCCCATCGCCACGATCTTGGTCGCAGGATTGACCTTCAGGACAGAGTCGGCGATTCGACGCATCTGCTCGCCGACGGCGATACGCTTGAACTCCGAAGCGTCCTTGCCGCCCAGACGCGAAGGCCAGTGAGCCACCATGAAGAAGAACGGTTCGCCGTCGATCGTACCCCACATGGTCGAAATATCGCGGGTTTTGAAATTCGGAAGCGAAGGAATCTGCGTGCGGATCGGTGCGCTGCCCTCCAGCTTGAAGACATCGGGACGGTACATAAAAGCGACGTCTACACCGCGAGCTTCGGGAGAGTCGTAGTGCGAAATCCGGTAATTGCCCGGAGCCATCTTCGGCGTAGCGATGATATCTTCGAGCACCGAGCGGTTCTCCACCTCCGATACGCCGATCACGATCGGATAATCCTTATCGATACCGGCAATGTCGAAAAGCACCTTTTCGGTATTGCCCAACTTCTTCGCATACTTGACAGAATTCCATTTTTTAGGTCCTTCCGGCGTGAATTCGTCGTCATTGACCTCGGGATCGTTGATCGTATCGAAAAAGTTCTCCAAGTTGTAAAAGACCACCTTGTACGGTTTCTGCGCGAAACAGCAGGCTGCGAACAGTAAGGCCAGTAGTCCTGTAAAAATCAGTCGTTTTTTCATAAGTCAAATTAGTTTTGGATTCCCCATTGGCTCGGAGAGTTTTGTGCCTTTACGGATTCCGCAGCCGACTCGGGAATATTGGGAAAGAACGTAAAGCCGGTCTTCTTTTCAATCTCCGCCACGCTCATGCAAATGGACGCAGGCGGCTGAATATCGCCGTAGCTCTTCTGATCCACCCAAAATCCGATCGCCTTCAATTCATCGGCCGAACAATCCGCGATACGTTTGCCGGTCGTACCGGTGCGCGTGCGAAGCAATACCTTGAAATAATTCGTCGGGACCGGACAAACTTTCCCGTCACGATCGGTCGTCGTCGTATTGGTATTGGCATAATAGCAACCGGTCACCACATAAAGCGTGTCGTTACATATCTGCGCACGCACCTTGGCTTCGAGATTGGCCCACATATCCTGGTTGAGCCGGTTGAGCTGCGGCGTCATATTGGTCGCATAGAACGTCTGGAGATTCAACTCCCGCGTAGCCGTACGGTCCGCCGAAGGGAGCTGATGTCCCCGGTCGTAACTGCCCCGATAGGAACCGGCCGCGAGGTTGGGCTGCCAGGAATAATCGACCTTCGGATCGTACTGAAAATCGTCGGTACGGTCTATCGACCCCCTATATACCGAATGCAGCGGATAAGCCACCCAATGCGCCACATGGAGCGTTTTGTCGTAGCAGAACGAATAGTTGCGCACGGTGCGGTTATTGAGCGAAGCGAAGTGGCTGACGTAAACGAAATTCTCATCGACTCGCTTTTCCGGCAATTCGGCCCAGGCCTTCGCATGACCTTCATCGTAGGGATCGTTGGTCGAAGAGGCCGAAAACTGCGTCAGCACGAGCACCTGCGGCTCACCGCCGAAAAATTCGAATTCGATGGTCGCCGAACGTTCCCCGCTCCCGGTATTCCGCGTATAATAAACGTCCAGGATATTGCTGATGTTCGAACTCTGTACGGTGCCCTCCTTCACGAGGACCGTCGGATCGTTGAGCCTGAACGAGCACCAAGCACCTCCGTCCTTGATTTCGGCACGCCATCCGGCGCCGACAGGTCCCTCAATCTGTATGGCGGCCGAACCCTCCGCAGCTCCGACCGTCGAAGAGGTCCGCCATACGGCAGAACCCCAAAAATCGTCCGTATCGTCGCCGCAAGCTACGACAGAGAGCGCAATCATCGTCAGGAACAGCCATTTCCATCCCTTCTCACAATATCTGAACATCGACATCATCGGTAAACTATAAAAAACTATCCGAGAAACCAAACTCTTGGAGGGGATGATCCCTCCAAGAGTCGGTATCCAGCATATTAAAAACTATTTGGTAATCTCGAACGATTCGATATACAAGGCTCCGACCTTATTATTGTCGAGCACAAAGGAATCAGCACCCAAACCGGCCAGATCGTACTCATGTACATACTCTCTGTAACCGCTCTTATCCGTGTATGTTTCCACAGGAGTTTGAGCAGCCCCGGCAACGGTCATCGTATATCCCGGGTTGTAGTAGCTGCCACTCTTATTCGGATACGACCGGAAAACGATCTTGATCTTCGACATCCCGTCGATCGGCGTCACGTTTTGCAGCTTCGCCTGTTTAGCCGCATCGGAGTCATTACCCTGCATCTGAATGATCGAGCCGTTGGAAGCGGGCGATTCACAGATTTTCACACCCGTGAACTCGATACCGCCAACGGTCCAACTAACCCAAGTACTGGGCGTAGCGACAACCTGCGAACCGTAACCATTGGTCGGGAGATCCGCATTATCCGCCTTAATATCCGTGATCGAGAACGCAACGACCTCACCGGTTCCTCCACCTCCGACACCGAGGAGTGTGACAGGCACCGTCACGCTGTTGCCACCGGCAATAGCGATCGTCAGCGTCTGATTCTGAACAGCGCCGGTATTGGGCTGCGCCGTTACTGTCACCATATTGTTGGCATTATCGACAGTAGCTTCAAGCAACCCGCTCAGGCCGCTAACGCTAAGCACATTTTCACCCTTATTGGCAACCGAAACAATAATCGTTTCATTGCCGCCGATTGCCGGAATCGAAACGCTGGCCGGAGTTACCCCCGTAATCATCGGGGTCGAGCTGTCGCTGAAAGCGGCCACGTCGTCCAGATTGCGCGGAACGAGCTGGGAATTATTCTTATATACGGCAGCCAGACCGGAGATATTACCCGTAGCGGCCTTGTAAGGAACATCGAGGAACACGCTCGGGTTCTTTTCATCGCTCTGCTTGCAGAATACGGTGAAATTGGCTCCATCGGCAGTGAAAGTATGCGAAGAGAGTGCGCTGGCGCTCGCCCAAACACCTGCCTGGGCAACCGACGCATTGGCGATCGTCACGGCCATACCCTGATATTTCGCCAGATCCGCAGCAACGATCGTCGCCGTGGGAATCGAAGTCACCGTACCGGTCTTCTCGACCTTGCACCAAGTCGCTTCCTTAGCGCCCGTCACTTCGTACATACCACTGTAATTTACCACCTTGGCAAGTCCTTTATAAAGGGTTACGCGCACCTTGTCACCCTTGTTCAGACCGAGCGTCGAAGGTTCTACCTGACTGCCGTAGAGCGTGATGCCGTTACCGGCCTCCGTCGCATTCTCGGTAGCGAGGATCAGGTTGTTGAAGGTATAATTGGCACCGGCCACGTCGTTCATCACCACAGCGTCCAGATAGCGATCTGCATTGGCATCCACCGGAGCTTCCGTAGTAGTCATCTGTGCGATCAGCTCGGGAATGGTAATGGCCGTAGCCTCACCCGGATCGGGCGGAACCACACCGCCTTCGAGATCGACCTCCTGACCGCCGTTGCCATTGGTAAACGAAAGATCGTCGATCGAGAATGCGGAATTAGCAGCCTCACCGCCCGTCGTGGTAGTAAAGCGGATCGAAAGCTCCTTCAGCGCCGTTTTCAGCGTAAAATCTGACTTGAACAGAATCCAATAAGGATCGGTTTCGTCGCTGCCGCCGATCTTCTCATATTTCAACTCTTTCCAGGTCGTACCGTTTCCGACCCAAACGTGGAAATACTCGGGTTTGAAAGTATTATCGTAAGTACCATCATTATTTTTCGAATAATTCGCACCGAAAGTAATCCGATAATTGGTTTCGCCCGAAGGCAGCGTAATGTTATCTATGTCGAAATTAGCGGGAGCCGTACCGAAGAAGATCTTGTTCTGGCCCGAAGCTCCGTCATAGCCGCCGCTGTTTTTCTGCGACGAGCGTACCGACATATTCTTGTAAGCATAAGTTACGGACTCGATACCCGTGCCCGTAGCATTCTGCCAAGCATCCGACTGGTCGAGGAACGGCCAGCGATTGTTCGCGTCCTTCGCGGCAAGCGTTTTATCGAAATTGTTGCCGTAAATAACGGTCGCAGGCTTCACTTCGCCCTGAAGTACATTGACATCCTTCTGAATCAATGCGCCGTAGGAGTTGTAAACCTCGAAAGTCACTTTGGCAGACTGACCGATGTTCGAAGCGGGCACCGTAACGGTCACGGCAGCATCGCCCTCGCCTTCGGTAGCCGAAAGGCGCACCCAAGTCTGTTCGTCCTCGACGATAGCACGCCAGGGACGGTTCGTTTCAACGATAAAAGTACCGTTGTACTCATCTGCGGGCTGTCCCTCCGCATCGAACGTCAGGTTCTCCGGCGTGACGTTCAGATAGGGAGCGCCCATGTCGTCATTGTCGTCGGTACATCCCGCGAACACCGCCACGGCGAACACGGTCAATGCACTGAAGAGCAATTTCCAAATGCTACTCTTTTTCATAAACAATTAAATTTTAGAGTGATATAAAAATAGGTTAAAAATAACTTCGTTTTATAATACTTTACACAAAGTATTTATTCTTAAACTTTTTGTAAAAATACTATTTTTTCCTGTTTTACCAATGGGTTAAATACTATTTTCATATTACAATGCCATTAAATCGAATATAACAACACAACGGATTTTTATTTCGTATCAAAAAACCCACCAAACCGTGTTCTCTCCGCCAAAATAAGCGCAAAAGGCGTGCAGTTTTGACCGCACGCCTTTTTTCCGAGAAATACGTCCGGTCAACGAATCCGGTCGAGCGACCGCACCAGCTTTTCGTCCCGGAAGATCGCCCGCAAAGCCAGCAAGTCGAAAACCAGGCAGACCAACGGGAAAACGAGCGAAATTTTAAGGGTATGGGAGTAAAATTCACTGTCCGCGAAGTAACGGTTGCAAAGGTAGAAATAGATTCCCATCATCGCCCCGGCACCGATGAGGAGCACCAACTCGACGGCACATAACCGGATCTGCACCAGACGGCGCTTGAAAAGGAAAATCGTCACCAGCGGCACCAGACAGGCGGCAACCAGAACAACCCCCAGATACACCGTCGGCAGCAACGTGATGCCGGCGGCATCCTTCAGGCCGAAAGCGGTCAGCGTACAAGTGTCCGCCCCAACGGTGAAATCGACCAGCGGCAGCCACAAGGCCAATCCCGTCAGTACGACGACCAGCAACAGATACAGAGTCTGAATACGTTGAATCATATAACTTCTATTTTGTTTATGCGAACCTCTTCGAATCCTGCCGAAAATCGCAGGCTCTGCAAGGTTTATTGATTATCCAATGTTTTTTCGATCAGGTATTTATTACGGTCTGCGGCATTCCGGTCGATCAACTCGCCCAGGAATCCCGCCAGGAATAACTGCACGCCGAGCACGACAGCCAGCAGTGAAAGATAGAAAAGCGGCTGGTCCGTTACGGCCCGCACAGGCAGATCGTGGCACTGTTTATACAACTTGGCACCGATCACCCACGCCGTCGTACAGCCGCCGAAAAGGAACATCAACGTTCCCAGGCTGCCGAAAAAGTACATCGGCGAACGGCCGAAACGCGAGAGAAACGAAACCGTAATGAGGTCCAGATCGAATTTCGAATGACCGTACTTGCGGGCGCGATGCTCGACGACCTTCTCGCCGATCCGCTTGAATCCGGCCTGTTTGGCCAGAATCGGGATATAACGGTGCATCTCGCCATAGACTTCGATCGCCTTGACCACCCGGCGGCGGTAGGCCTTCAGTCCGCAATTGAAATCATGCAGCCGGATTCCCGAAACGGTGCGGGCCGTCCAGTTGAAAAACTTGCTCGGCCACCGCTTCCCCGCCGGGTCGTGACGCTTCTTTTTCCAGCCCGACACCAGATCGTACCCCTCGTCGAGGACCATATGCCGCAGAGCCGGAATCTCGTCCGGCGAGTCCTGCAAGTCGGCGTCCATCGTGAAAACCACCTCGCCGCGTGCTTCGGCGAAACCGCAATCCCCCGCACCGCCGCAAACCGCTCGTGCAGACTCTCGATCACGCGCCACGAACCATCGCCGGAACCGTCGTCCACCAGGATCACCTCGTAGGACAAACCATCGCCGCGAGCTACGCGGTCGATCCATTCGACCAGCTCCGGCAGGGACTCTTCCTCGTTGTAAAGCGGAACGACGACCGATATGTCGAGCGTAGCATCCATCGTTCTTCTACTCTTCGGATTGAGGACCGAAAGGCCGGGGTGCACGCGCCAGGATACCGGCCAAAATAAGCCCTAGGACGAGGCCGACGATCAGGTTGCCCCAGATCGAAGCCCATACGGTAGCCAGAATGGAAGGCTCCGGCGCCTCCTGTATGGTTTTCAGCATTTCGGCGAATACGCCCTCCATCGACGCAGGAAGTTTTCCGTCCTCGGCGAACCGGATCAATGCGGAAGTATATCGGTCGATATACTCCGAATATCCGATGAAAACACTGCGATAGAGGTATTCCACCACCCCCTTGATCAGGGCCGACGACAGAATCAGGGCCAGAATGAAACCCAGACCGCGGCTCAAAGGAAATCCCTGTTCGTGACCGTACTGTTCACGGCGGCGCTTGGCGAAACGGTAAAGCAGCGCGATATAAACGACTGCGGCCAAGATCCACACCAGCCCCATCGTCGAAAACCATCCCGACAACATCAAGGACTGCTCTATAACGAAAGCCACGGACATGACCAGTCCGATGATCGCTCCGTACTTGCAGACCTCGTTCCAGAATTTGAATTTTGTCATTCTTCTTCTATTTTTAGCATATGTTTATTCCCGCAATATACCTTTACCTTCCCGCAAAATCTCCGGCTCACCGCCCGTCAGATCTACGACGGTCGTCGGCACCGCATCGCCGACACCTCCGTCGATCACCAGTTCTACGTCCCGGCCGTACCGCTCGTGGATCAACTCCGGATCGGTCATATATTCGGTTTCCTCGTCATCCAGCACGGAAGAGGTCAGCAGCGGAGCTCCCAACCGCTCGACGATGGCCCGAGGAATCGAATTGTCCGGAATGCGGATCCCGATGGTGCGACGCCGTTCGAGCGCCTTGTGCGGCATACGCGACGATGCATCCAGCAGGAAGGTGAAGGGCCCCGGCAGATTTTGTTTCAGCAACCGGAACTGAGCGTTATCCACCCGGCAATAATCGGCAATCTGCCCGAGCGAATCGAACACGACGGAAAACGTCGTGAGATCCTTCCCCTTGATCCGGCGCAGCCGCTCGACGGCCTTCGCCGAACGGATCGAGCAGCCGAAGGCATAGACGCTGTCGGTCGGATAGATCACCACGCCGTCCCTTTCGAGCAGGTTCACCACCCGGTCGATCTCCTTCTCGGAAGGATTCTCGGTATAGATTTTAACCAACATAGGGAGGGCAAATATACGGAAATTATTTAATATTCCGACGATTCAACTCCGCACTATAAGCCCGGGCATTAGCCAGATGTTCGCCGTACGTGCGGGCGAAACTGTGATAACCGTCGAAAGTCGGGCGGGCACAGAAGAAGAGATAGTCGTGGTTCTCGAAGTTCAGCACCCCATCGATCGCAGCGACCGAAGGCATCGCGATCGGCGACGGCGGCAGCCCCTTGTTCAGGTAGGTGTTATACGGCGAAGGGGTTCTCAAGTGCTTGTGCAGAATCCGGCGAAGCGAAAAATCCTGCAGCGCATATTTGACCGTCGGATCTGCCTGCAGGGGCATCCCTTTCCGCAGGCGGTTGATATAGACTCCCGCCACACGGGGCATTTCGTCGGCCTTGTTGGTCTCTTCGGTGACGATCGAAGCCAGCGTCATCACCTCGTCCCGGCTCAAACCGCTGCGTCGGCGGGCGGCATCCCGCTCCGGAGTCCAGAAACGGTCGTACTCCTTGCGCATGCGGCGCACGAAATCCTCGGGCGAAACCGTCCAATAAAATTCATATGTATTGGGGATGAAGAGCGAAAAGAGCTGCAGGCTGTCGGTCCCGACCTCCCGGGCAAGCTGCGGGTCGGTCAGTGCCCGCATCAGCTCCGCAGAATCGGCATCGAGCTGGCGGGCCAGCCGCGAAGCGAGGAACGCACGGGTACGGGCATAGTTGAGCGTAACGCGCACGGGCGTCTGCATCCCCAGTTTGAGCATCCGGGCGATTTCGACGACGTTCATTCCCGGTTCCAGTACGTAGTGCCCCGGTTTGAAGGAGCGCTCCAGCTCCAGACGGCCGGCATACCGGTCAAAAGCCCAGTGATGGTCCGTACGGGGACGCAGAGAGTCGAGCAGCCCCGGGTAGTCCGTGCGGGCGCTTATATAAAGGTCGCTCCGCTCCCGGACGGCATCTCCGAAAAACTGAAAGATGAAAACCAAAGCCACCGTTGCCCCGACTGCAACCGCAGCAATAAACACGACAAGCAATCTTTTTTTCGCCGTCATTCTCTTCATTCATTAACTCTCCCCGCACCGCCCTCCGAGACACATCCAGGCAGCCTTTTCGGCATCCGGCTCTCGAAAAACAGCGACAAAATCGCAGATAGTTCCTTTTTTCTTTGCAAAGATACAAAAAATTCGTACTTTTGTGCTGGGGTAAGTCTTATACGACCAGCTCCCACAGACTCCCCCAGGTGAGGAATCAAGCAAGGGTATGTGGTCGTAGCGGTGCGATATAAGTAGCTTACCCTTTTTTTGTGTACCCGCCCATTTCCGGCCGACTTCAAAAACCGTCGATACCAATTCAGGGAACAATCATAAGCAATACCGGGAAATACATATTTCCCGGTATTGCTGTATTCCTTTCGTTTCAGCATCGAATCGAGCAACGAAACCTCTGCGGGACAAATATTATAATACGAATAATATTCAGCACTGCAAATATCCGACTTACTAAAAATCAATTGATTTTCTTCAAAAAACGATCAGTTGTTAGCCAGCGCGATCGCAGCGATCGCCTCCACCACGACCGGACAGCGCAGGGCGATGCAGGCGTCGTGCCGCCCTTTGACGACGAACTCTTCCATCCGTCCCGTCGCAAAATTGAACGTATATTGTTTCTTCGCGATGCTGGAAGTAGGTTTGACAGCGATGCGGAACACCACGGGATTGCCGTTCGAGATACCGCCGTTGATGCCGCCCGCTCCGTTGGTAGCGGTTTTTCCCTCTCCGTTCACAAAACAGTCGTTATGCTCCGAACCTTTCATACGGGCTGCGGCGAATCCGTCGCCGAACTCGATGCCCCGCACCGCCGGAATCGAAAATGCCAGGTGAGCCAATTGCGATTCGAGCGAATCGAAGAACGGCTCGCCCAATCCGACGGGCACCTTGTCGCAGGTACACTCAATGACCCCGCCTACGGAATCCAACTCCCGGAGCGTGCGGTCAATCAGCTCGTCCCAGAGCGTCGGGGCACCCTCGGCGCCCAATTCCTTCCCCGGCTCGCAATTCAGCCGCTCGCGGGGAATACCGCCCAGCTCGGTGATCCGGGCCCGGATTTCGATCGGGCCGATCATCTTCTTGGCCACGACTCCGGCCGCCACCAGCGTCAGCGTCAGCCGCCCCGAAAAATGGCCGCCGCCCCGCAGATCGTTGAAGGCACGGTATTTCCGTTCCGCCACGAAATCGGCATGGCCCGGACGGGGCGTCGCGCGAAAGTCCGAATAGTCGCCCGAACGGGTATTGCTGTTGCGAAATACGATCGTGAGCGGAGCACCCGTAGTGTGCCCGTCGCAGACGCCGCTTACGATCTCCGGCAAATCGCTCTCCTTACGGGGCGTGCTTCCCTTCGCACCGCTGCGGCGACGGTCGAGATCCGCGAGGAAATCCTCGCGCGAAAGCGGCATGCCCGCAGGCACGCCGTCGAGCACCACGCCGATCAGCGGACCGTGCGACTCCCCGAAAATCGAGAGTCTGAATTTTGTTCCGTATGAATTCATAGCCAATTAAGTTTCTTCGAGTTTACTTCAATCGTCCGGCCCCATCGTTTCCGCGCTTCGCCGCACGGAAAGCGTTCTTTCCGCCGGAACGGAAATACCATCTGCCCGCCCCGCTACTCCTGCCGGGCGAGCAGATCGAGGAACGAAGGAAACGACTTGTCGATGCACTTCACGTCGTCCAGCCGCACCGGCTCCGGCGTGAACAACCCGGCGACGATCAGGCTCATGGCAATCCGGTGGTCGTTGTGCGAGCGGACATCTCCTCCATGCAACGGCCCGCCCGTAACGAACATCTCGTCGCCCTGGATGTCGATCCGCGCCCCCAGCGTCCGGAACTCGGCATAGATCGTTTCGGCCCGGTTGCTCTCCTTCTGCGTCAGACGTCCGACACCCGCGATACGGCTCGTACCGTCGCAATGGGCAGCCAGCACCGCAAGGATCGGGAACAGATCGGGGCAATGCGTGGCATCGACCTCGAAAGCCTTCAGCCGCCGGCCGGTCGCAGTAACGGAGATGTTCTGCAAATCTCCCGGCATATCGCCCCTTACGGATACGTCCGCAGGCGCGACGCTCACATCGGCACCGCACGAACGCAGGATGTCGAGTATCTTTTCATCGGCCTGCAGCGAATCGAGCCGCATATTGCGCAGCGTAATCCCCTCGATCCGCCCCAGCGACGAAGCGACGGCTCCGGCCACCGCGAAATAGGCGGCCGAACTCCAATCAGCATCCAGGAAGAGGTCCGAAGGACGGTACTCCTGCCCGCCCGGTACCGAAAAGACGATTTTCGAAGGCGTCCCGGGCTTCCGTCCGCCGCACCCCCCGTCGTAAAACGCCTCCCTGTCGAGTCGGATACCGAACCGAGTCAGCGTCCGCAAAGTAAGCTCCAGGTAGGGAATGCTCGACGGCTCGGTTACCGTCAGCACGGTCGCATCCTGCAACAACGGCAAAGTCATCAGGAAACCCGATACGGTCTGCGAACTCTCCCGCCCCGAAAAGGCGATCTCACGACGGGTAATACCGCCCTCGATCCGAAACGGAAGATACCCCTCCTCACGAGCAGAACAATGCACGCCGGCTTCGCGCAGCGCGGCGACCGCCTCGTGCAGATTGCGCTTCAGAATACTGCCATGCCCGGAAATTTCCACCGGGGCACCGCCGTTCAAAGCGGAAATATGGGATGCCAGCGGAGTCAGTAGCCGCGTGAGCAGCCCCGATTCGCCGGTTTCGATCTTCGAGCAACGTCCCAA
>OHLI01000959.1_pt1 | contig 13059 bp, 13 predicted proteins | sample 1569051 | NCBI WGS metagenome assembly OHLI01 (sample SAMEA3879561, study PRJEB24766) | human gut metagenome | biome: human-associated habitat; feature: feces | place: USA | collected 1985/1987
ATTTCAATAGCCTGCCAAGCAGCCTCAGCCAGGACGGGACGAGTATCAGCTTCGAAGGAACCATTAATGCAAAGAGCCTCTACTTTGCCATGTATCCTGCCGATAACTGCAACTACAACACTACGGTTCAAGCCATCTACACCTCCTTCTCAGACCAGACACAAGACTGCGCCAAGCCCATGGCGCACCTCAAAGGCTTCGACCTTATGGTGGGACGAGCAGCGACAACGGGCTCGTATGATAAACTCACATTCAGCCACGAGGCCGCGATGATACGCTTCACCCTCAATGGCGTTCCTTCTTCAGAGAAAATCACCCGTGTAAGCCTCGCTGCCGCCAATAACAAACTGAGCTCCCGGATGTGCGCATCACTCGCCGGCTCGGAAATAGGAGGGTTAACCGTCGAAGCGGATACGGAATACGCCCCGGTGTCAAGTCTCGGCCTCGACATCACTAACCATACCCCCTCCACAGAGCCGCTGAAAGCCTACATGATGATACCTCCATGCGATCTGAGCAACGACCAGCTCACCGTCACCGTAAACACGGAAAGCGGCAATACCTACACCGGCGATCTGACAACCGGAGCCAGCACCTTGCTGAAGGCCGGTCTGTGCTATACCTTAGAACCCACACTAGCGCTCGGCAAAACCATCAGCCTGCCACCCGCTACGGCGGGGAGTTTGGGAAACGCCTTGAACAATATAACCCCGGCCCAAGGACAAACCGAACTGGCCGTGACGGGCGCGGTAAACACCGACGACATCACCGCCCTGGCCGCTTTCTTGAAAGAAACCAAGGCTGAGAATATCACCGCCATCGACCTGTCCGGCATCAGCGGCATAACCGACGTGACAGGCTTTGCAGGCTGCGCAAAGATAGAGAAAGTCATACTGCCCGACGCCGCGGAAGCCATTGGCGACAATGCCTTTGAAGGCTGCACGGCACTGACCACAGTCATCCAGAACGACCCGATACCCGCCGATGTAGCACCCGCCACCCGCAGTATCTCCAAAAGAATAAAAAGAATAGGCCACAGCGCCTTTAAAAATTGCACCTCGATGACCGAAATGTTCCTGCACGCCGATATACAAAGCGTAGGAAACAGCGCCTTTGAAGGGTGCACGGCAATGACAGCCCTCATATTCGAAGGCACAAAAGCGGTCAACGAAACCGACGGTATAAGCTTAGGAACCGGCATCATAACCGGAACGCACGCGGACATCAAAATATTCCTGCCCGCCATCACCGATCTCGCAGTGGGCACCGCATATAAGACAATCCTGGAAGAAAAGCCCACCTACTACAACTTCGCGGGCTACGGCAGCGCCACTACCACTGAAGAGAAAACGAATCCCGCATCGTACACACTCATCCCCACGGTTCCAGTTGATACAATGCGGTTCACCGTGAAGGTGGAAAGTGGCAATCTGGGATTCTGCATTCCCTTCCCCGACTCCGGCAATACTCCCGCGACTATCACGGTAAGTTGGGGTGACGGTACACCCGCTGTCGTAGTGCCCAAAGGCACGACGCTTGCAACGGGTGACAAATTCGAGTACACGTATGCCGAAGCGGGCACATACACCATCACCATCGGCTCGGGTGCGACGGCGGATAAACAGCAAATACCGGTACTGAATTTTAACCAAAGAGGCAGCTCTTACAACCCGAATAAACTGGTGAGCCTTGAAACGCCATTGCTCAATATGAATTGCTCATCTTTGAGCAAAGCGTTTAGAATTTGCGAAAACTTAACCACAATCCCGGGAAATCTTTTCGAAAAGAACACAGCGGTTACAAACTTCAGCAATTGCTTCGATTATTGTAAAGCATTAACCGCAATCCCGGGAAATCTTTTCGAAAAGAACACAGCGGCTACAAACTTCAGCTTTTGCTTCTTTAATTGCGAACTATTAAAAGAGATTCCTAACGAGCTTTTCGCAAGCAACACAGCGGCTACAAACTTCAGCGGTTGCTTCGCTAATTGTAAAGGATTAACCACAATCCCGGGAAATCTTTTCGAAAAGAACACAGCGGCTACAGACTTCAGCAATTGCTTCTATTATTGTAAAGAATTACAGTCAATTCCAGGAGGGCTTTTCGCAAGCAACACAGCGGCCATAAACTTTAGCACTTGCTTCAATCACTGTGACGCATTAACCACAATACCGGAATCACTTTTCGCGAACAACACAGAGGCTACAAAATTTAGTCAATGCTTCGCCGATTGTACCGCTTTAACCACAATCGAGGCAAGACTTTTCGCGAACAACGCAAATATAAACATTAGTTATTGCTTCTCTGGCTGTACCGCATTAACCACAATTTCGGCAGATCTTTTTGCGAATAACACAGCTATTAAAAGCTTCAACTATTGCTTCTATGAGTGTACCGCATTAAAGGCAATCCCGGAAGGGCTTTTCGCGAAGAACGCAGAGGCTACAAGCTTCAGCTATTGCTTCGCTAATTGTAAAGGATTAACCGCAATCCCGGAAAATCTTTTCGAAAAGAACACAGCGGCTACAGACTTCAAAAATTGCTTCCAATCGTGTAGCGCATTAAAGGCAATCCCGGGAAATCTTTTCGAAAAGAACACAGCGGCTACAGACTTCAGCTATTGCTTCTATGACTGTAGTAGTACCCAATTAACCACAATCCCGGAAGGGCTTTTCGCGAAGAACGCAGAAGCTACAAACTTCAACAGTTGCTTCTATGGGTGTACCTATATGATGTTCAATCCAAATATATTCGTCGATCCCACCGCGGCCGAACAGGATAAATTAAACCGCTTCATAGATAAAGACATGGACTTTAGGAATTGCTTCTACCAAGTCAATCTGCATAACAATTCAGGTACCGCCCCCGCGCTGTGGAAGTATGAGAAAGGTTCGGGCCAGTGGAAAACGACAAATTGCTTCAAAGGCTGCATAATGTCAAATTCCGAAGATATCACGGATTATTCAGCTTGGGGCACTCCTAAATTCTAACTAAGCATAACCCCGAAAACCTCCGCAAGACAGTCCTTAACCGCTGGATTGCAGAGGCTTTCACTAAATAATTATTCATCAACTTTAAAAAAAACATTTAAATTATGGCAACAAACGACATCAAGTATACCTTGAATGCCCAGTTGGCAGACAACTCCGTCACCACGCAATATAGCACCAACGGGAAGACTCTGCTCAAGACCCCACGGAGCGTATCGCAAACCATCTACTTGGGCGAAGCACCCGCAGGAGGTGGCGACGATGGCGGAAGCACCGAAGGCGGCGGCGGTCTGGACGAGAATCCGCTGGGATGACCGGAGACTTTTGTATCGACTGCCGATACACGGGTGTATAAGCATTTGATACAGGGGTGTATGGTTAGGGCATACATCCCTGTATGCATTTAAGGCATACGGATTTCTTTGTCACTTGCCTAGGGGAATTTACGCAGCGCAGCAACAAAATATAAGAAAAAGTTGTTACCTTTGCATCTGTACCAACTCTTTAAGCAATATTCATCATGGCTACAAAAGAAATTCCATACGGTCTGAGCGACTACGCCCGCCTCGCCCTCGAAAACTATTATTACGTAGATAAAACCCACTTTATCCCACTGATAGAGAAGGCCGCTTCGTTTTTCTTCCTCATCCGCCCCCGGCGTTTCGGCAAGAGCCTCACGCTGAGTATGCTTGAAAGCTATTATGACATCAACAACGCCAATCGCTTCGAAGAACTCTTCGGAGAACGGTGGATATACCAACATCCTACAGCACTGCGGGCAAAGTTCCTGATTCTGAGATTCAACTTCTCGGCAGTAAGTTCCAACATCGACCGGATGCTTGACTCCTTTGAGGAGCACTGCAAAGATCGCTTCATTGATTTTGCTGACCGCTACGAGCACCTCTTCGCCCCCGGCTTCCGCCAGGAACTGATGGAACGCGAAACGGCAGCATCCGGCCTGAGCTACATCAACACCAAAGCCAGCTTCCTAAAGCTCAACCTCTACCTCATTATCGATGAGTACGACAACTTTACCAACACCATACTCTCCACCTACGGCACCGAGACCTATCAGAAGGCCACCCACGGCGAGGGATTCTTCCGCTTCTTCTTCAACGTGATAAAAGCCGCCACCACCGGCAGCGAACAAGCACTGAAGCGGATGTTCATCACCGGAGTGTCGCCCATCACGCTGGACGACGTGACGAGCGGATTCAACATCGGCTCCAACTTCACCACCGATCCCCAATTCAACGGCATCGTCGGCTTCAGCGAAACGGAGCTACGCACCATGCTCACTTATTACAAAGAAGAGGGCACGCTGAAAGCCGAAGTGGAAGATCTCATCACGATGATGAAACCTTGGTATGACAACTATTGCTTCGCGGAAGAAACACTGTCCGAGTCGATGTTCAACTCGGACATGGTGCTCTATTTCCTCTCCACTTTCCTGCGCCTGGGCACTCCACCAAAGGAGATGATCGACAGGAACATCCGCACGGACTACAACAAAATACGTCACCTCATTCGCATAGACCGAGAGTTGGGAGCCAACTTCTCCATCATCCGCGAGATTGTGGAAAACGGACGCACTACGGCCAACATCAACAGTAGCTTCCCCGCCGACCGAATGGTAGACACCAACAACTTCAAGTCGCTGCTCTACTACTTCGGATTGCTGACCATCAGCGGCACAGAGCGGGGAAACGTTGTACTCACCATCCCCAACCAGACGGTACGCGAACAACTCTACACCTATCTCGTCGACACCTACCACCAGGCCGAACTCTTCGCAGTAGATCTCAACAAACTGAACAACCTGATGGCAGGTATGGCCTACGACGGCGACTGGCAACCCGTCTTCACCTACATCGGTGAAGAATTGAAACGCCAGAGTCGCATCCGTGAGTTCATTGACGGCGAGGCGCACGTGAAAGGGTTCCTGCTCGCCTATCTGGGATTGACTAATTATTACTATCTGCAACCGGAATACGAATCGGGCAAGGGCTATGCCGACTTTTACTTCCGCCCCAACCCCTCGGTAACGGGTATTCCCTATCTCTATCTACTGGAAGTGAAGTACGCCAAGGCCTCCGATCCCGCCGACAAAGAGCAAGAGCTCATGACGGAAGCCCGCACGCAATTATTGCAATATGCCGCCGACCCCATCGTGACACAGAGCATCGGAACGGCAAAACTAAGACTCATTACCGTTGTCTTCCGTACATGGGAAGTGGTAGCAATGGAGGAGGTAGAAGAAATAGAATAAATTTATCAGCGAAGAACGAAAGTGTAAACATCGCATTTCTATAAATGAGCATCACCCGAAAAAAGAAACAAAACGGACTTTTCTACACAAAAGCCGAAGAAAGAATAAATACCCTCTCGCACGCCGCAGGCATCCTGATGGGGATTATTGTCGGCACGATATTTCTCGTGAAAGGCTATCAGAGTGGAAACTTCTGGGCTGTATTTGGCATCTGGCTCTATCTCTTCGGTATGCTTGGCTCTTACGTCTCCTCTACCCTCTACCATGCGCTGAAATACCATAATCCTTGGAAGAAACGGTTGCGGAATTGGGATCATGCAGCTATTTACTGGCACATTGCAGGCAGTTATTCACCCGTCACGCTGATTGCACTGCGGAATGAAGGTGCCTGGGGATGGGGATTGTTCGGATTCGTCTGGCTATGCGCCATAATCGGCACTATCGTGAGTTTCCGCAAGATGGAGGAGCATAGCAATGTGGAAACCATTTGCTTCATTGTCATGGGATTGTCCGTACTGGTTGCCTTCAAACCTCTATATGCCATTGCCGCAGGAACTTGCTACTGGATGATTGCCGAAGGAGTCTGCTACATCACCGGAGCCGTATTCTACTCTTTCCGACAGCGATATATGCATTCTATCTTCCACTTCTTCGTACTGGCAGGATCGGCATGTCACATGGTGGCGGTATGGCTTATCCTATAAAATAAATACGCAGGAAATTACATTAATCCCCTTACAACACATCACATACACGCCCATCCGAATTTACGCACAAGTTCCGCCAATAGGCTACGGTCTTTTACAGGGAGATTAATTACCACATTCTCACGCATATCTCCTGACAATATATATCCCTCAGCAGGCAATTTGTCTTCAGGTAACGATTTCTCCATGAGCCTCTCGTGTTGATATTGCCCCGTCTGAAACACTACATCAAAATATTCATGTTTGTTTTCAGGATGAATGAAAAGTGAGCGTAAATCTATACCGCCACTCAAAAAGTCTTCCAAACGCCGGGCAGAAATACGAATACCTGTATAGCGACAAAGCAATTCATCTTCATATAGCAAACAAAGATACAAAGTATCAAAGGCATCACGTGCCACAAAAAGCTGTGGTACATCACAGAAATCCAATATCTTTTCTATCCTTAATACATTTTCCATAATCAGATTACTTTAGCTTGTGAAACATCAAAATCTTTCGTTCTCCACCAAGAATAATGTGCAATGCCGAAAGTTTTCTTTATCATCCCATCTTTAGGCTTCAATTCAACCAAGGCAATATTTGCATTCCTGAACTTTGGAAGCTTCAATCTTTTCTCAGCCTCTTTTCTGTCAGAAAACAAAGAAACGGCTCTTGTTATACACTCATCTACGCCCAGCCCCTTAAACACTTTGTCCGGTTGCAGTCTTCTCTGCGAAAAAAAATCTACCGATTGCGCAGGATTGCCGTTTGCTATTCTATAATAATAACCATCACACTGTTGAGCATCTTCGGGTGGACATTGTTCTGGCAACAACTCAAACCATTCTACTTCCATTATTTCCTTATCTGTGGATTTCTCGCAAAGTTACTGCTTCTGTACAAGTAAACAAATATTTCTCAGAATATTTATCAACCCAAATATATCACCATTTCACAAGATATTTATGCAACAAGTTATCCTGAATCGAATTCAACGCGTGTTCCATTTTCACTTCTTCGTACTGGCAGGGTCGGCATGTCACATGGTGGCGGTATGGCTTATCCTATAAATATCCATCTGCTAAAATATATTAATTAAAGTCTCTCTTCCTTGCTTTTCTCCTTAGCATCATTTACGTTTGCAGTGTTGTACATCAGTGCAACACCTGTAAAGTTATGATAAAGATAGAGAACATAAGCTACGGCTATAAGCCTAAACAACCTATTTTCAGTGATATATCTCTAAAAGTAGGCAGTGGGATATACGGACTCCTGGGAGAAAACGGTGTAGGAAAAACAACACTGATACATCTCATTTGCGGACTTCTTTTCCCTTGGAAAGGTGAATGCAGCATCGATAACAGTAACTCCGCCCGAAGAAGTCCGGAATTACTGAGCCGCTACTTCTTTCTGCCGGAAGAAATGCAGATGCCTACTGAAAGTATCTATCAGTTCGCCGCCCGCCATTCCGTATTCTATCCCCGTTTCAGCCGCAAGGATTTCGAACAGAACCTGGAAGAATTGCACATCGATGGAAAACAGAAACTTTCCGCCGTCTCCTACGGACAACAGAAGAAAGCGATGCTGGCGTATGCCTTAGCCCTGCACACTCCCCTCACCTTGCTCGACGAACCTACCAACGGACTGGATATCACTTCCAGGCAAGCCTTGAAACGTATCATCAGTCGCACCGTGGATGATGAAAGCACCTTGTTCATCTCCACTCATCAGGCACACGATTTCGAAAACTTGCTGGATCACCTCATCATCCTCAGCGAAGGCGAAATCTTACTGAACCGTTCACTGGATGAAATCAGCGAACGGCTGCTTTTTGTCCGCACAGCCTATCTACCCGAAGATAGCCTTTATAGCGAACAAGACCTGCATGGCTACTTCTCCATCCTGCCTAATGAAGAGGGAGAAGAGAATACACCGGACATTGAACTACTGTATAAGGCAGTGCTGCAAGTACCGGAGAAAATTAAAATGATATGGAACGAATAAATCATAAGAAGAAATTATGAATACAACTTTTAATCTGAAACGTTTCTTCCTATTGGAGAAATACAAGAAGCAAGAAACCGGAAAACACTTGTTATGGAGTGCAGGTGTCGTTCTGGGGATTTGTATTCTCTGTATGATGTATGATATTAATAAAGGAATGAGTTATTATACCGAACATACACAAGCCAATTACTTTTGTAGATATATCTTGTGGTATATCTGCATTGCTCCTTGCCTATTAGAGCCAAGTATGACCAAGCACAATTCTACCCTTTATTTGTTGCTGCCAGCTTCTGCTTTTGAGAAGTTCCTTCACTTATGGATGAAATATATACTCATACTCCCAATATTTTGTATAATACTGATATTAGGAATGAAAGGGGTACTTACCCTATCAGGTACCGGCTATCTGTCACACTTCGGTAATCACATGGAACTTTATATAATCCAAAAAGATCAGATCCTGACATATAGCCTGTTACAAGGTACCTTTTTTATCGGTTGCATAGCCTTTAAACAACAAAAACTAATAAATTCTTTTGTTGTCTTATGCTCCTGCCTTATTGCCTTTTTCGGAATCATACTTTCTATAAGTTTATGGGAACCGGCCGACAACAGCCACGGATATTGGATAGCAAACATATCCTATCCGATATATAACTTTCCGATGAGCAGTACGGGAGAAGCCATCATCGCTTTCTGCAACTATGCCACTCCCCCGCTGTTTATCATCGGAACATGGGTATCAGTCTACTTCCTGCTCAAAGAAAAACAACTGTAAGCTATGGAGTTTAAAACCAACAAACCAATATACCAACAGATCGTAGACTTCTGTTTCAGCAAGATACTCACCCGGGAATGGCGGGCGGAAGAGCGGGTAGTCTCGGTCAGGGAGCTTTCTACACAGCTTGCCGTGAATTCGCGCACCGTGATGAAAGCCTACGAATACCTACAGGCGGAAGACATTATTTATCCGGAACGGGGTATGGGCTTCTATCTGGCAAAGGATGCGGTGAAGAAAGTGATGAAGATACAGAAGAAAGAATTCTTCGACAACCAACTGGCCGATGTATTCCTCAATATGGAACTGCTCGGCATCAGCATAGATGAAGTGATAGAACGATATAATAAACTTAAAAACAGCAGTTCATGAAGAGATACGCAAAGACAGCATTATGGATTACCTTCGGACTCCTCTTCGTGCTCATCATAGTCAAAGTTTTTACTCTGATGTACGAACTGAATTCCGCTGTACAGTCTTAACTTTTACAGCCTCGACGCCGAAAGTATAAACATCTGAAATACAAATTATAGAATCTTCCCTGACAGGGAGGAGTACCTTCTACATCTCTAATCAAACAGTAATCTACTAACAGGAACGAATATGAAAACAAAACTATTTTTACTACTGGCTGTCCTCTCCGTACTCAGTACGCAGGCACAGAACCTTACAATCAAAGGACGTGTTACGGATACTTCGCAAGAAGCCATCATAGCCGCCAATGTATCGCTATGGACCACGGACTCCACTCTGGTGACCGGAGTGACTTCGGACACGCAGGGTAAGTTTGCCCTCAATAAAATCAAGGCGGGCAATTACCGCCTGGCCATTACTTTTATCGGCTATCAAAGTGAAGTCATCCTACTGAAACTGAACAACAACCTCGACCTGGGCGATGTACAGTTGCAGGAAGATGCCGTAAGCCTGGGTGAAGTGACCGTATCCGCCAGTAACGTGCTTCAACGCGTGGACCGTCAGATTATCCTACCCACCGAGAGCCAGCTAAAACGCTCGTTCGGTGCCTACGATCTGCTGAATAACCTCGGCATCGCCCGTCTGCAAGTGGACAAGTTCACCAATAGCATGAGCATCAGCGGTGGCGGAGCCGTACAAACCCGTATCAACGGCATCAAAGTGACGGACAAGGAAATAGCCGCCGTCAGAGCCAAAGACGTGCTACGCGTGGAGTTCATCGAAGACCCGGGCAAGCAATACGGTGACGACGAACTAGGTGCCGTAGTCAATATTATCCTGCGTCGCCGCGAAACGGGGGGTGTGGTGAACTTCCAGCTTTCCGACTCGCCCCATACCCTGTGGGGAGAGAATTTCCTGAGTGCGAAGTTCAACTACAAGAACTCCGAATGGGGCATCGACTACTTCAACAAGAATGGCAAATACCACAGCCGCCTCGAATCTCACGAAACGTTCTATCTGGGCGACCGTACCATCGACCGCATCAAGGAAGGTATCGAAGATGAATCTCCCGCACTCAGTTTCATCAACAACCTGAATCTGACTTACAATCTGACAAAAGCGGACAAGTATGTATTCAACGCCATCTTTCGCAATAACCTCAACAACGCTCCCTATCAGAATGAACTGAACAAAATGTGGGCGGCAGGCGATACGGTAGCTTTTGTTTCAGGATCGGACTCCAGGATGAATTCCAGTTGTCCGGAGCGGGGCGATTCCGTGGAATTGGCTTCGGCGATCACCGTGACGCGTCCGTTTATGACTTCCACCGAGAAGCCTTCGGGCACAGCACCTACCGAGAACGGACCCGATGCTTCGATATCGACCGGGAGGCTGCCGCCTGCCTGTTCGAAGGTCAGCGACGTCGGGTCGGCCTCGATGAAGGGCTCCGTCGGCAGAATCGAACCGGGCGAAGAGCCGTCCAGCGGGGCCAGGACCTTCAGTCCGAATTCGATGCCGAGGACGTTTTCGCCGCCCAAGCCGCCGCGAATCTTCGAGGCACGCAACGAAACGCGCTTGAGTTTGACGGTCTTACCCGTACCGGTCAGAATGCGCATATCTCCTTCGACACGCATCGAGCTGGCAGGCATTTGCCACTCCTCACCCGCGACTTTGCCGCCCATCAGATCGACGCAGTTCTGGGGAACCATTTCGATCATCTTTCCGGTAATCTCATTCGTCGCGGCTCGCGTTTCGATATCCAGCACGGGACTGGTCCGAATCTGTGCGGCCCAGAGTTCGACGGTCTGGGCGTCTTCACCGCCCCAGTCAAGGCCCTCTTCCGAAATGTTCCCCATGCGTCTGCCGTTGAAATAGGCAGCGTCGAGCAGCATCAGATAGCCGTCGTTAGTTTGAATTACAGATCGTTTAGACATAATTAAATTGTTTTGAAAAGTTTTGCAAATAAGTTTGTTTTATGAGCCCACCAGCCGCCGAGACATCCGATAACGATTCCGAAAAGCATCCACCTTCCCCGATAGGCCGGGGACCGCGTTTGTTGTATTGCTGTTTCCGAAGATTGATGCCTGGAGACTTCGAGGAGTCGGTCGTATGCTTCCCGGGTTTCTGCCAGACTCTCCTTCAGAGAATCTGCATATCGGTCCTGCCGGGCCGAGGTCGCTTTGTAATATTCGACTCGTCGGGCAAGCGAATCGCTGCGTGCTGAAATGCGGATGGTATCCCCGTCACGCCGGGCTTCGAGCGTCAGCCGACCGTCACGGGCAACATAGGCCGCCCCCTCCGGCAGATTACGGAGGCTCTCCTCCGTCACCGTCACCGCTGCTGTCCGAAGCGGAATCGCCTCCGTCCGCAGCGCCCGCAGCACAGAGGTCTCCTCCGATCGAGAGTTCATTGCCGCTCGTGCGGTTTGCTCTACGGCGTTTTGTGCGCCGCGTTGCATGTGCGACACGGTATCCGTACTGTTCTGCGTCCCTGTCGAGAGGAGCTTCTTCGTCGCAGTGCAACTTACCAGCAGCAGGATGGATAGCAGCAAAAAGAGTCTTGTCTTCATACGAATTTCGTTTTCCGATGGTCTTGCGGAGGCGCTCCACCTCTTTAGTCAGCCGGTCGATGCGTACGAGCATCTCTTCCTGGTTGGCCTTGAGGTCGATGTTTTCCCGCCGCAGTTGGATATTTTCTTCGAGAATCTTCTTGTTTTCGCCCGAAAGCAGGTTGATCGAACTCTGCAACTCTTTGAGAAAATCGTTGTTCTGTTTGCGGCGCGAGAAGATCCAGGTGAAAACGCTGCCGAGGAATCCCCCGGGAAGTGCGAAAGCGAGTATCTGCATCCAAATGCTGTCCATCGTTCAATCGGTTTTTGAAAGTTAGTTTACGCCCGTTCGATCATGCGTGCAATCTTCGAGATCAAATCCGCGTAGGCTGCGGGTTCTGCCGTACAGTACCCGGCCTTGGCGATCTCATAAGCGAAACGTGTTATGTCGTTACGATACGCCCAGGCTACTGCGTAGCGTTTGGCGGAAAGGACCTTCGCATGGTCGCGGATGCCCTCCTCCGGCGTGTCGTAGTCGCGGAACTTGCGATCGACCTCGTAACGGTAGCGTCCATCCGAAGTCCGGGTGATCGAATAAACCTTCTCGAATCGTCCGCTCTGCCGGTCATCCGAAAAGTATTCGAAGGTCCGTTCGGTTCGCCGCTTTCCGGTCCACTTATCTCCGGCCGTAATGCCGAAAAGATTATTTCCGATAGCATGATCGCCCCATCCGCTTTCGAGGGCGGCCTGCGCCGCAACAAACAGAGGATTCAACCCTGTTTCGGCGCAGACCCGCTCGATTGTCGGATAATAGGTGCGCTTGAAATCCGTCGGTTTCATGGCTTACTCGGTTGCGGTGCCGACCAGGGCCATTACACCTGCATTATCGCCGCGCATGATGCTGCCTCCGGCACGTACGAGGAAAGAGTAGACATCCCCATAATAGTCGGGCGCTTTCTCCTGCTCAAAAGCCTTGACTTCGCCCAAGGCGCGGCATACGGACTGATCGTGCCAGGCAAGGGCTGCGGCCAGGTCCGTGGCGGCACCGCTTTCGCCCCACCGCTTCGGAGCTTTATCCGCAGTGTAGAGCGTAGCTTGTGAACGCATCATGACGTTGAACGAGAAGAGTTTTCCGATGATGCCGTTCTGGGCATCCGCCGAGGCGAGGAATGCGGAGTTCTCATTGGCAGTGAGATCGCTCAACAGCTGTGCGTACATCTGCGCATCGAGCAGCAGGTAGCGGCCCTCCTGGGGAATGTTCTCGCTGTTGAATTTCGTCATCAGCGTCAGAATATCCGCCCTGCAAAGCCCTTTTCGCCTGCCTGTCGCCGAAGGTGTGTAAGCATCCACCGGTGCCCCCGTGG
>OHLI01000988.1_pt1 | contig 12640 bp, 10 predicted proteins | sample 1569051 | NCBI WGS metagenome assembly OHLI01 (sample SAMEA3879561, study PRJEB24766) | human gut metagenome | biome: human-associated habitat; feature: feces | place: USA | collected 1985/1987
GTGCATCAGGAATCTGATTGTTATCGATAGAAACTCTCAGCTCGGAAATCTTGCGCATAATGCGCTGCTCAACAAGTTCGACAGCAGCGGTGGACATCGGATCTGAATACTTGACGGTATCGGCAAGCTTGTTCAGTGCCTGCCTGAGTTCGGGATCAGTGCAGGAAGATGACAACATCTCGACATCTACCAAAATAGATTTGAGGTTGGTTACATTCTGCTTCACATTCTCGCCGATTGCCTGAACGGTATCTCTGGCAAGCAACGAAATGATTGCAATGATGAGGAATGCAGCCAAAATCAAAGTCTGAATCACCAAAGCAAGCGTAAACCCGGCATTCTGGAAAACCATAAAAACTGCACCAACTATCAGAGATGCACAAAGATAGTAGATTGAGAAAGATGCAAGAGGGATTCCGAAGAAAGCGGTCTCAACATCAGCGGTCTTAAAAGACAGGAACATGCTTAGAATTTGGACGATAAAAGCTACGGTCATAAATGCATAACTGAGCCAGAACACCTTGGTGTGGGTTTTAAAGATAGTGAACACGAGCAGATTGAACACACCGAGAAGAATTACATATATGAGTCCAATGCTTACTGTTGCTTTTCCTTTTTTCATGTTTTTTCTCCTTATAATTTAGTGCCGCATTCCATGCAGAATTTTGCTCCATCGGCAAGAGATGCGCCGCAGTTGGGGCAGGAATTGCCGAACTTGTGCCCACACTCAGGGCAGAATTTTGCTTTAGGGACACTCTTACCGCAATTGGGGCAGATAACCATCCCAGCCTCTACAGGTATGCGCTCTCCGCAGTTCAGGCAGAATTTTGCATTTTCCGGAAGATCTGCGCCGCACTTGGGGCACTTGCTATTTTCGCTTTCATGCAAGGTTTCGGACTTGGGTTTAAAGAAATCATTTACATCAATGGAGGATGGAGCTTGCCCAACATGGGAACTCGTCCCAGCCGCATTCTTGGGCGGTTTCTCTGTGGGAATTTTTTCGGGATCAAGTGCGCTTCTCGCAATGTCAACGATGGAGCCTCCCATGGCACCACCCATCATAAAGCCGCCAACAGCTCCGCCAATATTTCCCATAGTACCTTGATTGCTGGCAAACTTTTCGGCAATCACCATCTGCCGCTCTTCTTGCCATGTATAGCCTTCGATCAATCTGCTCGTTCTTCGTTCTTTCGCTTCGCTGACCTTTTTGTAATCGGCCTCTGGAACCTCAATCGTTTCAATGTTGAAGAACTCGATTCGGACACCATATTCCTCGAATACTTTATCTAAACGTTCTTTAATAACGCCACTCAGTTCGAATAGGTGTGCATTCATCATGAAATAGCTCAGCATGCCGTTAATCATGATTTTCGAGATGCAATCCTTGACGTGGCTGGAAATAATCCCTCTGAATTTTGCAATTAAATCATCGGGAGTAAAACGATCCCTGAAACCAACGATTTTCAGCATAAACTTGCGGGAATTTTCTACAGAAACAGACATGCTTCCGTTGGCCATGACATGCATGAAAATGTCATATAAAGGATCTTCTAAAGCAATAGGACCCTGTGTGCCCCAAAGGAGATCCATTGCGTGAACTTTGTTGATGAAAAAGACCTTACAAGGGAATGGGGAATTCCCTCCGGTAGGAATTTCAATAAGTGTTCTGGCGATGGGAATGTTGGGAACAGACAGAGTCCTACGACCTGCAGTAAACAAATCTGCAGCATTACCGTTTACAACGAGCAATGCCTCATGAGTTTCGTCTACAATTAATTGAGATGTTGCGTTAAAATCTTCTATGGGAAATTTCCAAACCAGCGCATCTTGCGGGCCTTCAAATTTGATTACCTCTGCGATAGCCATACTATTTTCTCCTTTATTTATGTAGCGGCAATATTGTTAAATTGCTCTACCAACTGAGTCGGATATACACCAAGTTCTCTTATCATTTGTGAGGTTTCTACCACTGAGTCAAAGAAAAAGATTAGTGACAGATAAGTATTCCAAGACATTGCTCTTTTCCCGTTTTCTATTGCATAATATGTCTGCCTTGATATGCCAATAATATTTGCAAGGTCTTCTTGGGATATGTCTGTATGCGCTCGTAGTGCAGCGAGCTTCGAAGTGAGTATCTCAATATATTTATCTTTTTGCGATTGTGAGAGCTCCCAACACTTTTTGCCTCGATTTATCAAGCACATGCCTCCTAATATTTTTTCCAATTAAACAATACTATCTTTCGTGAAGTATCTAACTTCATGACAAAAGCCGCCGGATGCCTGCTGTGCAAGCATCCGGCGGCTTTTTGACGGTTTTCTTGACGGCTATAATGTGAGCCGCTGCATGTTGGTTTTCTTGGTGTCCATTGAAGAATGAACGTATCTGTTCAGGGTGATGTTTACGCTGGAGTGGCCCAAAAGCTCACTGAGGGTCTTAACATCAAATCCCAGTTCAATGCAGCGAGTTGCAAAGGTGTGCCGTAACGCATGATAATTTACATCGGTCAGGCCACATTCTTGAGTGTACTTCTTGAAAGTGTACTGCAATGAACGCGGCTCGATATATCTGTCGCTGCATCCAGTCAGTATATATGCTTTAGGATTATGTTTCAGCGACGCAGCGTATTCAAGGACAAAACCAGGCAGCGGAATATCCCGAACGGCTTTTTTGCTTTTGGGCTCAGTTATAACAATCTTCGTTTTCTTACAGGCCCCTACATCCGTGGCTTGAATGCGTTGCAGAGTTTCCCGAATGGACAAAATGCCTTCCGAAAAATCTATTCTCTCCCATTTCAAAGCGCAGACTTCTCCGATACGGATCCCAGTATACATGCAGAGTAGCACACCGAATTTAGTCAGATTCATATCCCGCATAAGGATATCACAGAGTCTGTGTTGCTCATCGACACTTAGGACGCGCATATCAAGCTGCGTTTTTTTAACAGTCAACCGGTCGAGATAGCAATTAACTGAGTACCCAGAACAATTTGCATAATCAATCGACCCCTTGATAAGAGTTAAAATATCCGAAACAGTCTTGGGGGCCAAACCACCTTTTTTATCGACACGCCCCTTGTTCAAAAGAAAAGAGATGTGTTTTTCGACCGTCTGGGTAGTCAGCTTGCCCGTCGGCAGCTCTCCTAAGTAAGGTAGAATGTGGGCATTTGCAAGATGGATGTATCGGGAATAAGTCGACTCTTTTATATGAACGCGGGACATGGCAATCCAGTTGCGAAGAATATCCCCGTACTTTGTATGGCTGGGAGAGCAGTCGATGTTTTGCGCTTGGGCAATCTGCCTGTCCAGCAGCTTTTGCTTCGCATCGGCATAGCTTTTCCCATAAACATATGCGTATCTCGCATTCCCGTCAGCAGAACGCTCCTTGATGTACCGACCTTCCCACCGACCATACTTGCGTTTGTGAATGTTTTCTCCCCGTCGTGCCATTTCTGTTTCCTCCTGCGTCTTGGACACCCATCTGACCACTTATTTTGTTCACATGCGTTTTCATCTGGATTTTTCATGCGAAACTGGGCATTGTGCAAAAAACTTCCACTTTTACGAAGCTTTTTCGAAGGCCATGTGGGATACATTTATATAATTTTCTATTGAATCCCAGATATAACCATGATAAAATAATAAGAGAATTCAAACAACGATGTCGAAAGATCGGTATCCTCCATTTTCCATATGGGGGATACTTTTTTGTTTTTCGAGCATCATTTTCTTAACGCAAAAAGACCCCTGCCGATCACATTTCTGTGAAAGACAGAGGCCTTCTACTACTTATGATTTAATTCGGTCTGGGGAGGTGGAACAACGATTTCATTCTACCGGGTCAGTGTCCCCTTTCAGATTTTTAACCACCCCCGGAGTGCCTGATGCGGTATTTTCCTGCTCCATTCGAAGGCGTACTGCCTCCATGATGTATTCGGTCACACTTTTCCCTTCTTTTTGGGCTGCTACCTGAACCGCCTCTTTGTTGGGGAAGGCATCCATCCGAACGTCAAGAACAATTATTCCAGCAAAAACCGGGTCGCTGCCTTATAATTGCGCAGAGAGCCTTTAGCCAGATGGCGGCATTCACAGTCGTAGATAAATTCATCGCGGAGATCTTTCAAACACATAAAAAAACACCCTTTCCTTCATGGCAGACCACAAAAGAAAGGGTGAAAAATTGCTAGATAAGCTTATCGTACCAAATCAAGCTTGTTCGTAGTTGAGCAAGACAAACTCCGGTAGACAATTCAGGCACTTTTTAACGCAAGAACGTCATTAGCAGTTCTCAGCGAAGTACTTAATGGTACGGACCATCTGAGAGGTGTAGGAGTTCTCGTTGTCGTACCAAGACACGACCTGAACCTGATAGGTGTCGTCGCATCATCGTAAGTTTTTACCCTATTTATACGAATTTCCGTACTTTTGACGTTCAACAGTTGTCGTAGCAGAATCAACCGTTGTCGTACTAAACCATAAGATATAGTAGAGAACTATTCTTATTTTTCTCCATCACCTTCTTTGTGCTTATATCAGAACAATGATTGATTTATCCATGCTATGTTGTTCCATTTTAGCATATCAGCGATGAAATCAAGATTTTATCACCACATCAACCATCTTTAATCTAACAAGAAAATCTTTCTTCAAATCGTCAACTCTTAGAGATTTTCTATGTTTTACGCCATCTTATCCCATTAAACCATCAAGCGATATATCGTTGAGCCATTTTCTGTGTCGTGTCTGGTTAGTGACTGTATACCACTTTTTACAAAAAAGATTCTCAGAATTTGGAAATTCAGCCTTTTCAATTTTCTTTCTGTTCGTACCGCTTCACCAACTTATAAAAAGTAGTCCGCTTCGTCCCCATCTTCTCCATTGCTGCCGTTGCGGTTATCTCGCCGTTCTTCCACGCCTTGTAGGTTTCTTCCCATTCTGCCGGATACTGTGCCTTTGGCCTACCGAACTTCACACCTTTGCTCTGTGCTGCTGCAATTCCCATCTCTTGCCGCTTGTGGATGTTTTCTCTTTCCTTCTGGGCTGTATAACTTAGAATCTGCAACACCAAATCGGCAATGAATCGGCGGTCAAGATTATCTGTGTTCTTGCTCGTGTCCAACATCGGCATGTCAATCACACGAATATCAGCTTTCAGTTCATGTGTGATGTACTGCCATTGCTCTTGTATCTCCGTATAGTTTCGCCCCATCCGGTCAAGCGAAGATACAACTAGCAAATCACCTTCACGAAGAACAGGTGCAGTGTCCAGAGTTCCAACAAGTGTATTCCAACTTCTACGGTTGAAGTTCTTTCCACTTGCTTTGTCGAAGTAGATATATCTTTCATCAACCCCAGCTTTTTTCAAATCAATTATCTGTCTATCCAAGTTTTGCTCTTTTGTGCTTACTCTTGCATATCCGTACACCATTCTGTAACACCGTCCCTTCGTCTATTATTATATTCGTTATGTTCGCAAAAGTCAATATATTTTAAGAACATCCGTAAAGTATTGTAACACATGTTTAAGTACAGTGTACTTCCTGCTTTTTCCGCTCTTTTGAGCAAGTATGTGGTTGTTCCCCAAATCGTACCTTTTTGAACGCACTTTCCCCTTCTTGTTATATCTTGTTATAGCTCTTACATTCCTCCTTTATATATAAGGCAGTATCGCCTAACATACCATGATGCAAAAAGCCCCCGGCATACCGCCGGGAGCATAGCATAATCTAACAGAAAATTATTCTCTTTTACGAAACAGTGCAAAGTGCAACAGAGTATGTATCTTTGCTTGCAAAAGTGAAGGTTACAACAAAGTTTGCTCTCACCGTTGCGCCATATCCGTTTCGAGCATCAACCCAGCCTTTTACTGTCCATGTGTTGCCATTGCGTCCAATCGTTGCTTCTGTTGTCGTGCAGAACTGCGCAGTTGAAGGTGATTTCAACTTTTCCTTCACTGCATTTTCAGCGATAACAAAAGCGTCAAACTTATCATGCCCATAACTATCCTTACCGTTTCCGTTAGCGATAACGTCAGAACTTGTAGAATTCATTCTATTGTTCGTACTGTTATTGTCGCTCTTATTCTCACTAGAAGAATTTCTTTTATCGCTCCATTCTTTCATTTCTTGACGGTAATTACTTCGTTCTGACTCGCTACGAATTTCAACTTCATCACTATTTATGTCCACATTATACCACTTTCCATCACTGTAAATATCTTCCAACAAAAACAAACATGAACCGCCTGTTCCCTTCCAAGCATCTGTAACAGCATTAAAGAAAATATCGTGAAATCCTTTATATAATTTCACTATGTCGTTCCTTGACATCGATTCTAAGGATTTTCCTTTGTAGGAATCGCACTTTACCGATACATCATAATAAGTATTATAAAAGCTATCTGCTTCAACCAATACAGCGGCGTTATCAAATCCGTAGTCCTCCGCTAATTGCTTTGTCACTTTTATTGCAATCTCATCAAATCCACTCTTATCATCTAACAGTGCATATCCCAGTATCGATTGCCTAACAGCCTCTTGATATTGCCCACTCTCAAATAAATCTTCACTCTCTGATAGGTAATCCTCTGGAATCTGCGTTATATACTGTTGTGCAGTTTCATAACATCTATCTTTTTTGATTACTCTTGCGTACATTCTATATGCTTGTGTTAATTCTCCCTCCAATCGAAGTTTTTCTGCTGTTTCAAAACAGTGTTTTGATATTTCAAGGTCGTTTAATCGCTCTTCCGCATCTTTGAATGTAACATTTTCGCCCAACATTTCTTTATACGTTTCAAATTCATCATTGATTTTTTCTTCCGGTAGTTCTCCGTTATTGTAACTTTCTATTAGATTTTCGAGATATGGTATAAACTTTTCAACAAAGCTACTTTCATATTTCCCCTTCCCTGAAATCTTCTCCGCATAAATTTGTTGTGCTTGTTCAACGTTCCCGTTTTTCACCAATTCCATTACACTGTCTGATGGGTCCGAACCACTGCACCCTGTAAGCAACACCTCACATAAAGCCACCGTTCCAACAATCAAAGATATTTTCCGCTTCACTTCTGCCATTCCTTTCTTTCTACGTTTCAAGGCTTCTTTCCCTGATTATAACATTTCTTCGACAAGTCGTCAATCAAACTATACATATCTAGATAATTTATTATCATTCTCTGTATAGTAAAGTAGATACAAAGGGGTGAAGATGATGATTGCAGATAACATTAAGCGTCTTCGAGAGAATGCCGGACTTTCACAAGCTGCTCTTGCTCGCAGGCTTGGCGTAACACGCGCCAGCGTTAACGCATGGGAAATGGAGCTTTCAGCTCCTACCGCTCAATATCTTATTGCTCTAGCGCAATTATTCCACACTACAACCGATGATATATTAGGACTTGAATCCCAAGACCAAATAGTTTTGCGCGATATGAATGAACAAGAAAAGCGTTTGGTTTATGATTTAATCGCTTATATTGCATCTCGTAAAGAATAAGAGAATACTGAAAGACTAATCTAACAAAGAATAACACCATAAGGGGCGGCTGCATCTTATTTTGCAGCCGTCCCTTATTATGTTATTGTTTACCTTTCTTCCATGAATCCAAAACAGAAAGTGGCGGGTAAACATTTTCAAATCTAATGACAAATCTTCCATCTGGTGCACATCCGTTAGGATTGCCTGTTCCCGACCTATCTAGCCCTTTTACCAGTTTATCAACTTCGCTTTCTGTCATTCCAAGAATTTTAGCCGCATCGCCTCTACCATAGGCCGCTTCATAATTTTCTTGTAAACATTCCCATCCCCTTTTCAAACTCAATTCACGGTTTGGCCTTTTTGTGATTATCAGATATGGGCTTTCAAATTGTTTTTTGTGTTCTTTGGGTGTCAGTTGCACCAAATTTTCAATCCGATTATCAAGACTGTCACCGCTAATATGATGAATATTGCTTCCCTTTTCTAAGGATGTATCACCATACACCATCCAAACAAGCCGTTGCGCATAAATCTGTTGTGTTTTTCCATTTTTATCAACAAGATAATATTTCAAATAGCATTTATTCCATCCTTCTTTTTTAGATTCCACATAGCACTTACTAGGATTCAAAAATCTGTTTGCATCCCAACTCCACACCCTACCTTCCGATGTAATATGATAATTCGGAAATTCGGGAATGCATTTTATTTGCTCACCATAATAAAGATAGACTGTCACTGTTTTATCATCATGAGAAATTGTAGTTTTGATTTCTGGCGACTGCTTACGATAACCATTCATTTTTATTTCCTTTCTTGCAAAAATCATACGTCACCCTTAATAAGAGGTACGTTCATTTTTTGCACTCTCAATTATCCAATATGTTTTTCTATTCTCAAAAATTGATTTCAAAATAAATCCTATCTGATTTCTTGTTAGATAATGATTTAACTTTTCAATCTTTCTTTGACAATGCCCATCTTTTCTATAATCAATAATCCTTACAAGTTCCTCTCTTTCGTCTTTTTCATATCTTCTTCCAATATTCTTTGAAAGATATGAACTCAGTTCTTCATTCTTCTTTTTCCTTTCATACCAAACAGCCTTTCTCCCAAGTCTGTTTTCAACCTCTTTATGAAAAGATGTTCCTTTACTTACAATACTTTCGTAAAACTCACAATCACTTAGAATCTTATAATAAGCTGGATAGATAATCTTCGGTTCATTATCAAAAAAGCAAGGCAATCTTATTTTCAAATACTTCTTCTTAAACTCGTCTAACTGTCCTGCATCTTTTAATAATTCGTACTCTTTTGCTATCTCTACATCTTTTTTATACTTCGTACAGAATCCGCTTATCCTGCCAATGTCATCTAAGAAATACAAATTGATTGTATCATTCTCATCTTGTGAACGCTTTCTCCCCAAGCATTGCATGAACTCAACAATATCTGTTGTTTCAATAATGATGTGTTTAATGTCTTTATCTGTTAGATTTATGCCATTATCCGAAACCCTTGTTGTAAAGAGAATCCTACAACCAAACCTTTCTCTTTCTATGATTTGATTGAACACCTTCCGTCTTTTCTTATTACTTGCATCAAGATATGCACTGTTTGGATATTCGCTGTGAAGTTCCTTCAATCTGTCCTTACTATCTGCAAACACTACGATTTTTTCATCTTCTGGAATCCTGCTGATAATCTCATCGAGTGTATCACGCTTTGTGTAATACTGTACTTCTTTGATATAGCTGTAATCTGCTTTGAAGAAATACGGTTTATCTATCCTTAGATACTTCTTTAATAGGTCTGGTGTTGCAGAAAGCAAAACTATGATTTTTGAACTTCTGTATTTTTCAATCAGTTCAATAATGGTTTCCGTGTTCTTATTGAATGGTGCATCCTGATATAAGTAATGTGCTTCATCTAAGACAATGTAATCGTACTCGCTGACTTGCTGCATCAACCCTCTTACCTTATCTCTGGTGTCCTGCATCGTCCCCAAGTACTCATCATGTTCTAGGCTCTGATATGTTATCAGCTTAATATCCTTTTCTTGTGTTTGTGCCTGTTGCTGCTCTCTTAGTGCTACCCGGTTTGAGAATACCAACATCCTTTTTCCATTCTGTTGAGCATAAGGAAACAGAGTGTTGAACACAAAGTAGTTCTTTCCCATTCCGCACCCGGCTTCTATCAGATACACTCCTGCTTTCCAGTCTTTGAAGCCTTGAATTTCAACACGGTTCTTCTCACTCACGCATAACACACCCATTCCTTTCTTTTGTTAGATTATGTTTACTCTTCACTTCATTGCAATAAAGTTCGTGCAGTGCAGCTAACAGCAGATAATAAAAAATCCCCTGCCCGATAAGGCAGAGGATTCTAATATATAACTCAAATAACCGTGCTGCCCTGTGAACACAGTATACCACAAAGCAACCCGTTTTGCAACATCTATTTTCAATTTCCCATTTTATTATACCACATTTCATCTTCAGATGTCAAGTCTATTTAATTACGTTTTTCAAAAAATTTTGCTTGACCATTCCTTGATGATTTCTAAAGCTACTATCTGAACATCCTTCGTCCTTACAGATTCATGAGTGGGCTTGTCTGATTCCCTTTATCCACAATATCCTTATCCTTGATACCCAACAGATACCGTTGTGTAATCATCACATTCACATGACCCATTAACCGGGAAAGGCTGTACAAATCCAAACCGTTCTTCAGCTGCATCTGTGCAAACGTGTGTCGGCATGTATGCGGACTAACACGAACTTCGGGTGAAACACCCACTTCAAGAGCTGCTTTCTTCAGCATTCGGGCAACTGCTTCATCTGTGAGCGGTTTTCCGGTTTTGCTCAGAAAGAGATTTTTCTTGTTAGATTTTCCCTCAAAGTAGTTTTCTCGCACATACAGATACCTTACCAACTGTTTGGATAACATCGGTGACTTCGGCACAACTCGCTCTTTATTCCCCTTTCCATGCTTAACCACGATGTAATCTTTCTTTATGTCCTCTAGTTCCATCATTATCATTTCATTACAGCGCATTCCAGTATCAAAGAGCAAAGTTATGATGGTTTTGTTTCTTACTTCCAAGTAATCACACCCAGAATAATAGTGAATCAGTTCTTTCACCTCTTGCGTTGAGAAGGTTTCAATAATGGTTTTTGGCTGTTTCAGATACTTTACCTTTGCTGCCGGGTTTCTCCGCTCTTCTATATAATCTTCTTCAACCAGATAATTGAACCATGTCTTACAGGCTTTTAGAATGTCATTCACATAACATGCCGTATTCCCTGAATCTTGCTTCTGCTTCATGAAATCCCTGATATGATGGGCTTTCACCTCTTCAACTTCTGTTATCTGTTTCAGCTCTAAAAATTCCATCAAGAACTTCGTTTCTGCTCGATAATTACGAATTGACCCTTTTGCCAAGTGACGACACTCACAATCAAACAAAAATCCATCTCTTGCTTCTTTCAACAACATAACAAAAACACCCTTCCTCTCACGGAGACCCGCAAAAGGAAGGGTGTAGAACTCAATATCCTGTTGTCGTACCAATCGCAGCATGTTCGTACCAGAAAGGTCAACACAAGCTGTTACTCAGCACGGCACCTCAAGCACTTTTGAGCGTAGAGCTGTGATTAGCAGTTCTCAGCGAAGTACTTAATGGTACGGACCATCTGAGAGGTGTAGGAGTTCTCGTTGTCGTACCAAGACACGACCTGAACCTGATAGGTGTCGTCGTCGATCTTAGCGACCATGGTCTGGGTAGCATCGAACAGAGAGCCGTAACGCATGCCGATGACATCGGAAGAAACGATCTGATCCTCGTTGTAGCCGAAGGACTCAGAGGTAGCAGCCTTCATAGCAGCATTGATGGACTCCTTGGTGACGTCCTTGCCCTTGACGACTGCGACCAGCAGAGTGGTGGAGCCGGTGGGAACAGGCACACGCTGAGCAGAGCCGATCAGCTTGCCGTTCAGCTCGGGGATGACCAGGCCGATGGCCTTAGCAGCACCGGTGCTGTTGGGGACGATGTTCTGTGCGCCAGCACGAGCACGGCGCAGATCGCCCTTGCGCTGAGGACCATCCAGGATCATCTGGTCGCCGGTGTAAGCATGAACGGTGGTCATGATGCCGGAGACGATGGGGTAGGTCTTGTTCAGGGTGTCGGCCATGGGAGCCAGGCAGTTGGTGGTGCAGGAAGCAGCGGAGATGACCTGATCCTCAGCGGTCAGGGTCTTCTCGTTGACGGAGTAGACGATGGTCTTCAGATCGTTGCCTGCGGGAGCAGAGATAACGACCTTCTTAGCGCCAGCCTGGATGTGAGCCATGCTCTTCTCCTTGCTGGTGTAGAAGCCGGTGCACTCCAGAACGACATCGACGTCCAGCTCGCCCCAGGGAGCATCCTTTGCGTCCTTAACAGCGTAGATCTTGATCTCCTTGCCGTCAACAATGATGGAGTCCTCGGTAGCCTCGACGGTGTGCTTGCCCTCGCCGATCTTGCCGCAGAAAGAACCCTGAGCAGTATCGTACTTCAGCAGGTGAGCCAGCATCTTGGGGCTGGTCAGGTCGTTGATTGCGACGACCTCGTAACCCTCAGCATCAAACATCTGACGGAAAGCCAGACGGCCAATACGACCAAAACCATTGATAGCAACTCTAACAGCCATGTTAATAGTACCTCCTAATTATTTTACCCATAATCGGATAAATCACGGTATCTTTATTTTAGACCAAAACGGCCAAACTTTCAAGTGCCTGCCAAAAAATTAACAAGTCGTTTTCATACTTTTTTGCTTTTGTACTATTTTCTCGGGGAATAGGGTGTTGTTTTGAGCAATTCAACCAAGCGACTGCTGACGCATTTATGCATCCTGCTCAGTCCTTGTGCAGCGCACAGCGCTCAAGGCCCCCAAAGCGCCCACACAGCACAGCCCCAGCCGGAACAGCAGCGTCGGCGTCAGCAGAGCCCCGCCGCCCTCCTGTACAAGGGTCTGCAGCACGGTGGGCAGCTCCCAGCACAGGCACAGGCAGAAGGCTGCAAGCGCCGCTGCGTGCAGGCTACGGCCATTTTCCGGCCGGGGCAGATACAGCGTGCGCGCCAGCGCCGCCAGAAGCATCAACGCCGCCAGCTCCTGCCA
>OHLI01000991.1_pt1 | contig 12602 bp, 10 predicted proteins | sample 1569051 | NCBI WGS metagenome assembly OHLI01 (sample SAMEA3879561, study PRJEB24766) | human gut metagenome | biome: human-associated habitat; feature: feces | place: USA | collected 1985/1987
CTGAACAAGAACTGCGTACCCGGCGACAAGCGCCCGCCGTCCCAGACCAGCGGCGTCCGCATCGGCACCGCCGCCATGACCACCAAGGGCTATACGGCGGAAGATTTCTGCCGCGTCGCCCACCGTATCGACGAGGTGGTGCGGCAGATGATGGCGGAAAAGGCCGCGCAGGCGTAAGGTGCCTGAAAGAGAGCAAAAAAGTATCCCACGGCACAGCCGTGGGATACTTTTTGTGTTCGTTATGCCGCGGTTTTCCGCAGGAACCGCCGGAGGAACCACACGGCCATCACCGCGCACAGCGCCTCGGAGATCGCCGGTGCAAACCAGATGCCCGTGCCGCCCACGGCAGCCGCCAACAGCAGCAGCGCGCCGGCCTGGAACGCAAGTCCGCGGCCCACAGAGATGGAGATAGCCGCCTTCGGCCGCTCCACCGCCGTCAGGAAGCCGCCCATGAGGATGTTGCTTCCCAGCAGTATGTAACACAGGCCGTACCGCCGCAGTGCGCCGGCCGCGCTGCCCAGCAGCTCCGGCTTTTCCGCGCCGAGGAAGATCCCGGCGATCTGGGGGGCAAAGATCATCACACCGGCGAAGATCACCGCCGTCATGATGCCCACCGCCGTAAAGCCGTACCGCAGCAGCTTCTTGTAGCCCGCCGCATCCTCCTTACCGTAGTGGTAGCTGACCAGCGGCTGGCTGCCCTGGGAGATACCCAGCATGGTGTTGATGATGAGGGTGTTCACATAGGCGATGATGGTGTAGCACACCAGTCCGTCGTCACCGAGGCACCGGAGGATGACCCGGTTGAACAGGAAGATCATCACGCCGTTGCACAGCTCCGTCACGCCGTCGGCAAAGCCCAGCGGGATCAGCCGCTTGTAGATGCTCCAGTCCATCCTGAACTTCACGAAATGGAAGGTGTTGTGTCCGCCCAGGAAGTGGCGCAGATAGATGATGCACGTCAGAAGCTGGGAAAGTCCCGTGGCGAAGGCCGCGCCCCACACGCCCAGATCCAGCACGAAGATGGCGATATAGTCCAGCACACAGTTGGCCAGACAGCCGGTGATGACCGTCAGGATGGCCAGACGGGGATAGCCGTCGGTCTTGATCAGCACCTCCATGTTATAGGAGACGATGAAGCACAGCGCGAAGGGGGCCAGACCCCGGAGATAGTCAATGGTATATTGATACGTTACGCCCTTTGCGCCCAGCAGCACGGCGAACGGCTCCAGAAATACGAAGACGAGGACGGTGATGGTCAGGCCGATGCACGACAGCAGCACCGTGTTCTGGGAGAACAGGCTGTTGGCCTTCTCGCCTTGGTTTTGCCCCAGATAGATGGCAATGATGGTGCTGGTGCCGACGGCGAAGATGACGCCGATGGAGAACAGCACGTTGGTGAACGGCACCGCCAGATTCACCGCTGCCATGGCGTATTCGCCTACGCCCTTGGCGACCATCAGCCCGTCCACGATGGAGTACAGGCTGAAAACCATGAGGGATGCCACCGTAGCGGCTACGAAATGCAGGAATTGTGATAACAGACTTCGCTCATTGAGCATTTTGGATGAGATTCCTTTCTTTTTGATTTCCGTTTCGGATATATAATTCTATTCTAACGAAAAAAAGTCGTTCTGTCAAATACTCTTGTCATGAATGGCAAGACAGTTTATAATTATCTTGATTAAAAAATCTGTGGGGGTATTTTTTATGGAAGCCTATGTGATGGACGCTTTTTCCGCCCGCCTGTTCGGCGGCAATCAGGCCGGTGTAGTGCTGCCGGCGCATCCGCTGGATGACGAGGTGATGCAGCAGATCGCCGCCGAATTCAAGCACTCCGAGACCGCCTTTGCCGCCGTGGAGCCGGACGGCAGCGTGACGCTGCGCTACTTCACACCGGCGGGGGAGGTGGAGCTGTGCGGTCACGCCACCATTGCCACCTTTGCCCTGCTGCGGGCGCTGGGGCGCATCGGGGACGGCACCATCACCGCCCACACCAAGGCCGCCCAGCTTGCCATCGAGGTGCAGGGCGATACGGTGTGGATGGACATGGCGCCGCCCCGCTGGATCCGGGAGCTGACGGCGGCGGAGCTGCCGGCGCTGTATGAGGCCTACGGCCTGACATCGGCGGACTGCCCGGAGGGGCTGCTGCCCGCCATCGTCTCCACCGGCCTTGCCGATATCATGATGCCCGTCCGGGACCACGACACCCTGCTGCGCGCCGTCCAGAACGAGGCGGCGGTAACGGCGCTGTCCAAGAAGTATGACGTTACCGGCGTCCATATGTTCTGCCTCGGCGATGACTGCACCGCCTATTGCAGCAACTATGCGCCGCTGTACGACATCCCGGAGGAGTGCGCCACCGGCACCAGCAACGGCGCATTGACCTACTACCTCTACCGCCGCGGCATGGTGCAGCCGGAGCGGGAGAACGTATTTTTGCAGGGCGAGCATATGCACCGTCCCTCGGAGATCCGCAGCCGCCTGTATGCATCGGGCGACGCCGTCACCGTGCGGGTGGGCGGCCGCGCCGTCATGAGCATGGCCTGCGACATAAAGCTATAAAACAAACAGTCCGCGGCTTTAGACAGGTGTTCGTAAAACAGGTTTAGACCGAAATTACGAAATGAGCATCTGTCAGGCAGGGTTGGATAGTAACTGGATAAATAAGTTTTGCCGCACACAGCTCGATGCTGTGTGCGGCAAAACTTATTTATATGGTATAAAATTCTTCAGGGCTATGATGTGGTATTCGATCAAGCGCATACAAAAAAGATTCTGCAATATCAATTACATTTGGCTGAAATCCATCATAAATTTCAGAAAATGACGATATTCTGTTTTCCGTTCGACTTGTATATGTAATAGAATGTCTCCCGTTATCAATAATATCTGCCTTCTTATATTTTTCCAATGTCAATCGCCCGCTTGAACGGACGTTTCGGATGGTACTGATAAGAAGTTGCATATCTGTTGCATCCATATTTCGTATTGACTTATCAAGAACATCTGTTACATCATAGATTGCACAGAGACAATCTCCTGCCTCTGAAAACGCATCATGCATATATTTTATTACCTTATCTTTATAAGCTCTTACAATATCTGCCTCCTTCATACCAAGCTTGTTTTCAACTAAATTTGGTTTCGAGACTTTGAATTTCTGAATCAAGTCCTCACTGTAAGATTTTCGTTTATCATTTATTCTTGCGGGTAACACAACGTTGTAGCCATTGTAATGGCGAATATCATCCGCATTATAACAAGAAAAATATTTGACACCTTTTACCCTGTCATAGTTTCGAAATACCCATTGCATAAGCATTTGTGGAATGACGAATTCCTGCTTAAATGCGCTATGTCCATTTAGATTGACAACCGAACATGCAAAAATTAGAGGGTATGTTGAAAGATACTTGCTCGCCAGATTTATATAATAGTCTTCCGCTTCGTTTTTTGCCACGAACCACATTGTGGCAACTTCTCTCGGAGACAGAAATGTGATGAATTTCCAATCGTCTTCGGGTATCGGATTACGTTGGTACATAAACTCAGAATAGTAATATTGATGCGGGTATCCACATTCCTGCCATGCAATTTGTAAATGTGAAGCAAGATAGAGGCACGGATGACCGGCCATACTATATCGTTCATTGCTAACTAAATGTCGCTTATTGTATGGAATGTGAAATAGATCTTTTGGTTTCTTTAATACTTCACTTTTAGCAGCTCTTACTCTAAAAAAGGTCGTTGGGAGTTTGGGCCAGTAAATATCGCTAATAAAAAGCTGATCCAACAGATTGTCCATCAACGTATTGAACTGCTTTTGAGCCGATGCAAGGTCCGCGTTGTCATAGAAGTCAATTATTTCACATAAAAGGTCAAAATTCCTTTTTATTTGTGGAAGATGCACCGACAAACTATCGTAGAATGCATCAGAAAAACTTCTGAAACGGTGTTTGGTGAGCATTTCGGAAAATTTTGCGGAAAAACTCTCTTTTTCCGTTGAAATAACTATTCTTGTTGGCGTATCTTTCCGATATACTGGGAGATCCAACGAAATTAAAAATGCGGTAAAATCTTCTTCGTACCAATCATAGCGGTTTTCGCGGTTCATAGATGAAACCTCCATAAAATTCCTACATTAGCGTTTCTGTTTTCCTTTTTTATGAGGTATCTGTGGTCTCGCCTTCCCGCGCTGACTGATAGGATTTTTCATATACTTTGACTTCTTGAGAATACCAATCAGCGAAACAAACTCTTCCTTCGTGAGCGCGTCGTAGTCGAGTCCGATTGTCGCAAGGTACGCGCGGATTTTCTTTTCCTCAGAACTACCCTCGAAGTTCATCGCATCCTGCAACTGACCCTGTACGGTTGCGACAAGGGACGTTTCATCCGCAGTCATGGTGTCGGGACGATGCTCATTCCGAATATCACGGAGAATACCTTTCAGATCATCCGCAATTAGGCTTCCGAAATACTCGTCCTCTCTGATCTGCGCAACTTCCAGCGTCCGCAGGTGCAGGTCATTTTCCTCGCCGCCGTTTTTCATCAATGCCATCTGCCGAACAGCTTCCAGCACGGCATTCATATCGTTGACTCGCATATCCGCGATCCGGTCAACGTAAATTTCTGTGTCCAGCATGAACCGCTGGAAATCTTTATGGCAGATCAACTCCGACAGCAGCCGGTGGTTGAACTTGCCCGTTCTCAATACTTCAATTGCATCATCACCCAAATGCAGGGCGTCCAGCTCTGTGTTTGGGTGATTTTTTTGTTCTGTCAGCCCCAGCAGATAGTCGGTGGACACACCGTAGAACTTTGCCAGCTCCACCATGCTGAACGGGCTGATGTCCTTAAAATCATCGGCTTCATATTTTCCCAGCGCGGATTTTGAGATGCCTGTTTCCACAGAAAGCTGTTCCAGCGTCAAGCCGCGCTCTACGCGCAGGTCTTTGAGCCGTTCCTGAATGGTGAGTTTTGGCTGCATAGCGGCGTCCTCCCTTTAAATTTCTGCCCTTTTCCGGTCTTGTCCATAAACGTGGAAATCTGCTCATTTTGGCGCGTTTTCCGACCTCTTGGATATACGGGAGAGGGCTATATTTTTCGCTAAAATGGTCTTGCAATCGCACCTGAACCTTGAAAATTGCATGACCGTCCGAACGGGATATGTCCCCCAGCGAAGTAACCGCCATGACCGCGAAAGCGTGAGCGTACCAACGGGGACGAAACGCCGGGAGCGATCCTCCGGGCAGGAACGACGTTCGGAAAGAGCGGCAAAATCGAAAGTCAAAATCAAAGCAAGTGAAAACGGCGAAATAGTTTTCTGCTCTGTGCGGTAATCTGCACGGAATAGAGCGCTATTCAGCAGTGAACGACGTTTGTCGTTCAACATGATATTTCGCCGTTTCACGCAAAGACACATCAAACGGCAAAAGCGGAAGGTGCCGCCTGTGACCAACGCATCATCGGCGGCATTTCCAGCAAAAAACCGCACATCAAAAATCAGCGCCCTATGGCGAACGGGTGTCACGATTTGACAAACCCATTTTACCATAGAGCGCACCGAAAAAACAGGAGGAAAGTTTGAATATGAGAAAATCTGAAACTTATCGCAATGAGATCAAGTCATACATCGTCCGCACCGGCATGACCATGACCGAGGTGGTGGACTACCTCTCCGATGAATACGGCTGGAGCCGCAGCGTCCCCAACCTCTCTGGCAAACTCAAGCGTGGTTCGCTTCGCTACGGCGAAGCGGTGGAGCTGGCAGACGCGCTGGGGTACGACATCGTGTGGCAGAAGCGAAAGGATGTGAAGTAATATCAAATCTACGGCTTACGGATACATCCGCGTTTCCACCAAAGAACAAAATGAGAATCGGCAGGTGATTGCTTTGCGGGAAGTCGGGGTTAGTGAAAAGAACATTTACATGGACAAGCAGTCCGGCAAGGATTTCAACCGCCCACAATATAAGAAGCTACTGCGGAAGATGAAAAAAGACGATCTACTCTATATCAAGAGCATCGATCGTCTGGGACGCAACTACGCAGAAATTTTGGAACAATGGAGGATGCTCACAAAGGATAAGGGCATCGACATTGTAGTGCTGGATATGCCGCTGCTGGATACCCGGCGCGGCAAGGATTTGATGGGAACCTTCCTCAGCGACATTGTACTTCAGGTGCTTTCGTTTGTTGCCGAGAACGAGCGCACCAATATCCGCCAGCGTCAGGCAGAGGGCATTGCTGCGGCGAAAGCAAAGGGAATCCGCTTCGGGCGGGTTCCCAAACCGCTGCCAGAGAACTTTCACGCGGTCTACCAACGTTGGAAAAGCGGTGAAATCACGGGGACAGCGGCAGCAAAAGAGTGTGGGATGCCTCTGTCTTCGTTTCGTTACCGGGCGGAGATTTACGAAAAAGCCAAATTATCGTAACAGATGTGTTTTTACAGAAATGTGTACCTTCCTGTAAAAACACAATTTTTATATACAGATTGATTATATCACGATTTTGAAGGGATTGCCACCGAAGAATTGCGAAAAACATCGCTTTTCAGCAAACGCTCCGACTGCAAAAATTGCTTGGCAGGAAGGTACACCTTTTCGCCAAGCGATTGTGCCTCCTGCCAGACAGAGGGGGCGATGGGGTGCCGGAAAAACAGGTCAAATCCAAACAGCGGGTAGCTGACCACGGCGAGGTTTTCACCAATGAGCGGGAAGTAAAGGCGATGTGCGACCTCGTAAAACAGGAAACGGAGCGCATAGACTCCCGCTTTCTCGAACCGGCTTGTGGCGAAGGGGCGTTCCTCACGGAAATCCTGCGCCGCAAGCTGGCGGTAGTCAAGAGCAAGTACGGCAAAAGCCCGTTTGACTATGAACGCTATGCCGTGCTTGCCATCACCAGCATCTACGGCGTGGATATTTTGGAGGACAACACCGAGATTTGCCGTCAAAAGCTCTTTGAAATCTGGGACAAGGAATACACAGCCAACGCCAAAGCGCAAGCCAATGACCAATGCCGCGAAACAGTCAAATTCATCCTGTGCAAGAACATCCTCTGCGGCGATGTGCTCACCATGCAGCAGGCAGACGGCAGCCCCATCATTTTTGCCGAGTGGAATCTGGTCACAGGCAATCAAATCAAACGCCGCGACTACGCGCTGGACGAGCTTCTCAGCGGGCATGAGGAACAGATGAATATTTTCCAGATCGGCTGGGAGTACGACGAGGAAGTACAGGCGTTTATCCCTGCCCCGGTGCAGGAGTATCCGCTGACAGATTACAGGAGGTTGGCGCAGTATGAGTAACGATTTATATATTTCGGCATACAATCCGGACGTGCTGTCCTGCATTGCCAACCTCTCCAACGATGAGGTGTTTACGCCCCCGGAAGTGGCAAACGCGATGCTCGATCTTTTGCCCCAAGAACTTTTCCGCGATCCGGATACCACGTTCCTTGATCCCGCCTGCAAATCCGGCGTGTTCCTTCGTGAGATCGCCAAGCGGCTGCTGGTGGGATTGGAGCCTGTGATCCCTGATTTGCAGGAGCGGATCGACCATATTTTCCATAAGCAGCTTTTCGGCATTGCCATTACGGAGCTGACCAGTCTGCTGGCACGCCGGAGCGTTTACTGCTCCAAGTACCCCAACAGCATCTATTCTGTTTCACACTTTGACAACGTACAGGGTAACGTTCGTTATAAGAATATCCGGCACCGCTGGAAGGACGGAAAATGCGTATTCTGCGGCGCATCCGAAAAAGAGTACGGCGCGGAAAAGCGTGGAGAAGATTTAGAGTCCCACGCCTACGAACTGATCCACACCACCAAGCCGGAGGATATTTTTAAAATGAAGTTTGATGTAATTATCGGGAATCCGCCCTATCAAATGAGCGATGGAGGCGCAAAAGCCAGTGCCAAACCAATATACCATCTCTTTGTGCAACAGGCTAAGAAGTTAAATCCTCGATATATGACGATGATTATTCCGTCTCGCTGGTTTGCGGGCGGCAAAGGGTTAGATGAGTTTCGTTCCTCTATGCTGAATGATAATCGGACAAGGGTCCTTGTAGATTATACGGATTCAAAGGTCTGCTTTCCCGGTGTAGATATTGCCGGTGGAATTTGCTACTTCCTTTGGGATAGGGATCATCGCGGTGAATGTACTATAAAGAATTTTGTGGGTGGTAAAGAGCAAGACTCGGTTCGACCGTTGGACGAATTTAACACATTTATCCGTTATTCTGAAGCAGTAGATATTGTGAAAAAGGTGCTTTCCTTGCGAGAAGGAACAATGGACACACAAGTTTCGAGCAGAAAGCCATTCGGTCTTGATACCACGGTTTCCTTTGATGAACAAGGCGATTTGACACTACGCTCCAGCAAAGGACTTGGCAAATATAAATTGTCCAACGTTTCAGCAGGGCGCGATTTGATAGACAAGTGGAAAACAATTATTTCGTATGTTTCCTATGATCATGCGGGGCAACCTGATAAAGATGGAATGCGGAAGGTTATGTCTGTTATTGAGGTACTTCCACCAAAATCTGTTTGTACAGAGACTTACTTAGTAGCGGGGACGTTTGACGATGAAACGTCAGCTCAAAATCTAAAAATGTATTTGTCAACAAGGTTTGTCAGGTTTCTTGTTGCTCAAATTGCAGTTTCTCAGCATATTACAAGAGGTTGCTTTGCGTTTGTTCCCGTACAGGATTTCTCTCGGTCATGGACAGATGAAGATTTATATGATAAATATAAATTGACAGAGGAAGAAATCTCCTTTATCGAGTCTATGATTAAGGCGATGGAGTAAAACATGAGTACCAATCCTTTGATTAGCCAACTTATTGCAGAGAAAAAAGCCGCTCGACACCTTAGCTTCCTACATGCGGGAATATTCTTTCTGGCAGCTTTGTACGTTTTTCTTTATGAGATGATCTTGGTAGAGATTCCTGCTATAAATCATGAGCTGTGCGCAATCGGAAAAATTATGGATGGTGTGGCAGAAGCTGTTGTAACCGGGTATATATTCTATTTTTTTACTGAAATAATCCCAGGGAAATCCAGAAAACGTTCAGCAAAGCCAATCATTGAATATCAAAAGGCGCAATTAGCATCTCAACTTGATTGTCTTATGCAAGTTCTTTTGAAAGATAATAACTGGAAAGTAAGGAACAATCTTGAATTGAAAGCAAACTACGACAAAGTTGCAAAGGGACGCCGAATTTGGACAGAAAAATGTTCTGGATTACTCGAAGATGATGTGGGTGTTGTACATTACCAGCCTACAACGCTGTTTTGCATTGACCTTCTTATGCAAAGAATTAGTGACTCAATAGATAAGCTTATAAGCCTGAGCCGCTATGTAGATCAAAATTACATTGAGAAGATCTGCTGGGTATCAGAGTCAAAGCTGTTTCAAAGATTGCATATTTGTGATGGTGCATATAAATTAGTGGATTCAGTAAACGAGAGCGGAAATACATATTTGGATAGTTTCTTTAATGAAGAGTTGGCGATTAGATTGTTTTCAAGAGATAAAGCCAATAACATTTTTATTGAAAAGATTCGAGAGTTGATAAAACAAACGGCAGGAGATAATGAACATGGGAAATAATTTCTTCCCTCAGCGCCCAGCATCTCACCCGATGATCTATGCCTATGAGGACACCAACCCGCAGTACAAAGGGCTTCTGAAAGTGGGCTACACCTCGGTAGATGTGGACAAGCGTGTGGCGCAGCAGTATCCCACCAAGCGACCGGACGGAAGCGTACCATATCGCATCGTCCTGCGGGAGTCCGCCATGTACCCGGATGGCGGTTCGTTCACCGATAAGGACGTCCACAAGATGCTCCGCCGCAAGCAAATCACCGGCATGGGCGGCGAATGGTTCAAATGCACGGTGGACGATGTGCGTGCGGCAATCATCGCCGTCCGCAATCATACCACTAACGATGAAAACCGAACGCAGGTATTCCGTATGCGTCCGGAACAGGAGGATGCCGTCAATCGGACGATTGCCTATTACCGCTCTGCCTATGAAGAAGGCTCCACGCGGACACCGAAATTCCTGTGGAACGCTAAGATGCGCTTCGGCAAAACCTTTGCTTCCTATGAGCTGGCAAAGAAAATGGGGTTCACCCGTGTCCTGATCCTGACCTTCAAGCCTGCTGTTCAAACGGCATGGCGTGAGGATTTGATCAGCCATGTGGATTTTGAGGGCTGGCAGTTTATCTCCCGCGATGCAAATAATCTGCAAGACACGCTGGATTTGCAGTATCAGCGTGCGGATAAGAACAAGCCCATTGTCTGCTTCGGCTCCTTTCAGGACTTTCTCGGCGTGAATAAAGCGACCGGCGGCATTAAAGCCAATAACGAGTGGGTGCATACTACTAACTGGGATTTGGTGATTTTCGATGAGTACCACTTCGGCGCATGGAAGGACAGCGCAAAAAAGCTGTTTGAACAGGACGAGGACAGCTACGACGAGGATCTGAGTAAATATGATCGCGGCAATGCCTACGATGAGACGTGGCTGCCCATTACAACGACCTATTACCTCTATCTGTCCGGCACACCGTTCCGCGCTCTGAACTCCGGTGAGTTCATCGAAGAACAGATTTACAACTGGACATATTCCGACGAACAACGTGCCAAAGAAAACTGGGTGGGCGAAGATAATCCCTACGCGGCACTACCGCGAATGGTCATGCTGACCTATAAAATCCCGGACAGCATCCAGCAAATTGCCAAACAGGGCGAGTTTGACGAATTTGACTTGAACATTTTCTTCTCCGCCGAGGGCAAAGGCAAAGATGCGCATTTTGTCTATGAAGATTATGTGCAGAAATGGCTCGATCTGATTCGTGGTTCGTATCTGGAAACGACTGTCGATGAATTGAAGCTGGGCGCACAAAAGCCGCCCATGCCGTTTTCGGATACACGCCTTCTGAACGTGCTGAGTCATACGCTGTGGTTCCTGCCCAATGTGGCTTCCTGCTATGCAATGGCAAATCTGCTGGCGCAAAAGCAAAACGCATTTTATCACGATTATCATGTGAATGTCTGCGCCGGTACAGAGGCAGGCATCGGCGTGAAAGCGTTGGAGCCGGTACGGAAGTCGATGGGCGATCCGTTGGCTGCCAAGACGATCACGCTCTCCTGCGGCAAGCTGACCACCGGCGTCACCATCAAGCCGTGGACAGGCATTTTCATGCTCCGCAATCTGTCCAGCCCCGAAACCTACTTTCAGGCAGCTTTCCGCGTACAAAGTCCGTGGGAGGTCACAAACGACAGCGGCAAAAAAGAGATTATCAAGAAAGAGTGCTATGTCTTTGACTTCGCGCTGGATCGTGCATTGAAGCAGATTTCCGATTATAGCTGCCGGTTGAACGTGGCGGAGAGCAACCCCGAAAAGAAAGTCGGTGAGTTCATCAATTTCCTGCCGGTGCTTGCCTATGATGGCAGTGCCATGCGGCAGGTAAATGCAGCCGAAATTCTGGATATTGCCATGGCTGGCACCTCTGCCACGCTGTTGGCAAAGCGCTGGGAATCCGCTCTGCTGGTAAACGTGGATAACGAGACGCTGGCGCGCCTGCTTGCCAATCAGGACGCTATGGACGCGCTGATGCGGATTGAAGGCTTCCGTAGTCTGAACACAGATATTCAGACTATTATTAACAAATCTGAGTCCGTCAAAAAGGCAAAGAAAGAGGGCAAAGAGCTTTCTCAAAAGGAGAAAAAGGAGCTTTCGGATGCCGAGAAGGAATACAAGTCCAAACGCAAACTGATTCAGGAGAAGCTCATCAAATTTGCAACCCGCGTTCCGGTGTTTATGTATTTGACAGACTACCGGGAATACAGTTTGAAAGATGTAATCACACAGCTTGAACCGGAGCTTTTTAAGAAAGTGACCGGTCTTGATGTGAAAGATTTTGAACTGCTGGTATCTCTCAATGTGTTCAATGAAGCCCTGATGAACGATGCTGTTTACAAGTTCAAGCGTTATGAGGACGCAAGCCTTTCTTATACCGGCATTGATCGCCATGCCGGTGAGGGCGTCGGTCTTTACAGTACCGTTGTGTCGCGTGAGGATTACGACATGATGGCGGGGCAACTTTTGACTTCTGAGGTCGCATCCGCGCCCCGTGAGGATGATCTGCCGGACAAGCCCTATTTCTCCGTGCCGGATGGCGATGACGAGGAAATTCAGGAAGTGCCAAAGAAAAAGGCTGCTTCTCGCCAAGAGTCCAAGAAGCCGATTATACAAAACAGAACTACCCATGCAGCGCCTACTTATCGTCCTGCCTATGTGCCTCCCGCGCCAGTCGTTCCGAAGAAGCCGGAGCCTGTGCCTGTGGATGTTTCCGACATTGCACCCGGCGTCGGCGTAGTACATAAGGCGTTTGGAACCGGAACTGTGGTCAGCATACAGAAAGGTATGATCGTGATTTCCTTTAGCGGTGAAGAGAAGAAATTTCAATTCCCTGGTGCGTTCCAGCAAGGTTTTTTGCGGAAAGCGTAGGAGAACGATGAAATCCCTTTGGAACAAGTCCTGCTAATAAAAATCAAGCAGTAAATTGAAATTCTTTCTCAGAAGAAAATG
>OHLI01001002.1_pt1 | contig 12522 bp, 8 predicted proteins | sample 1569051 | NCBI WGS metagenome assembly OHLI01 (sample SAMEA3879561, study PRJEB24766) | human gut metagenome | biome: human-associated habitat; feature: feces | place: USA | collected 1985/1987
CTGCACGCCGTCGGTGCCGCTGATGACCAGCACCGCATAATCCAGCACCTGCAGCGTGCGCTCGGCCTCCGCCGAAAAGTCCACGTGGCCGGGGGTATCCAGCAGGGTGATCTGGGTCTCTTCCAGCGGGGTGCTCGTCACCGTTCCGGCCGGCAGGGTAAGCACGGCCTGTTTGGCAAAAATGGTAATGCCGCGGGCTTTTTCCAGCGCATCGGTGTCCAAAAATGCATCCCGATGGTCTACGCGCCCCAGCTTGCGGATGCTGCCCGCACGGTAGAGCAGTGCTTCCGAAAGAGTGGTTTTTCCGCTGTCCACGTGTGCCAGAACCCCAACGACCAGACGTTTCATAACTTTCCTAACCTCATTCACAGCGTTCCCGGCTGCTGCGCCAGGGGCACCGTTTATTTTTTGCACCGCCGCCTGCCGGGCAAGGGATATCTGCCGGATTTTGGCGATCCTTTTCTATTATAATAGTACCCGTTTTAACTAGGGGATTCAACCACTAATTTGCGTGGGCTTTTGTTTTTGGGGCAGGATGCAAAAAATATTTTATAAAGGGTATTGACATTGCGGGATGTGGATGCTATACTATTTAGGCACTCAAGAGAGAGCAACTAAATATCGCGGGGTAGAGCAGTTGGTAGCTCGTCGGGCTCATAACCCGGAGGTCGCAGGTTCAAGTCCTGCCTCCGCAACCAAACAGGAACCGCAAACCCATTGATTTCAAAGGGTTTGCGGTTCTTTTTGTTTTAACCGCACCCTTAAATCTCTTTGCTCATTTTGCTGTGACACCAACCGACACCAATGTGTCAGCGTCCTGCATTGTTCGGGCTTTCGGATATTTGATGTTGCGAAAGTGTGGTTTTCTGATACTCTTTCATGCTCTTGACACCAACGATTGACACCAACCGTTTCCCTGACACCAAATGACACCATTTTCGTTGGCAAGCAATACCGAAAAAAAAGCTGCTCATTTGAGGTTGTTTTTCAATTCTGGCGTGGATGGCTTTTGCTTTGACTCCAACGCGTTGGTGTCAAAATCAGCTTGCCTGAGCTTGTTCCTCGTTTGCGTTGGTGTCAGCGGTTGAATCGTGAATTTGCGGCATAGCTGTATTGGTGTCACCACTCAGTTCCAGTCCTTGGATATCCTCTGCAGCGATGCTGATGGCCGGCTCTTGATTATGCTGGGCATCCTCTATGGTGCTAATGATCGGGTCTTGAGTCTGCGGTACATCTGCGGAAGTATCATCGGAACTGCCGCTTATACTGCTGCAGCTCATATAGTTGCCTCGCATTTTCTCCATGCTGATCTTCTTATGATCCGGAAGGACATGTCCATAGAGATTAAGCGTAGTTGATGCCTGCGCATGACCCAGTAATGCAGACAAGACCTTAATGTCCATGCCTGACTCCAACGCCCGTGTTGCAAATGTATGACGCAGCGCATGGAAGTTCGCAGATTCGATTCCAGCATCGGCGACTATGCGCTTAAAAAGCGTTTGGTAGACTTTTGGGTCGTTGTGATGACCCAGTGGCGTGGCAAAAATATAGCCCTGATCCTGATACTCTGATCCCAGTGCATCCTTTAGAGCGTTCTGCTTTTCTTTGTATGCCATCAAGTCGTTCCACAACTCATCGAACAATGGTATCTTCCGCATGGACAATTCAGATTTAGGCGAGCGCACAACGATTTCCGTTGATGGAGTTCCTTTTTCTTTTTTAACGAGATGCCCTTTTTCATCAACCTTCTGCAGTCTGCCAAGTGTCCGCCTGACGTAGATGTAGTGTTCTTTTTCATTTACATCTTTCCAGCGCAAGGCAAGCAGTTCACCCAAACGAACTCCGGTACTGACTGCAAAGGTTATCCCATAGGCATGAAGTTCATCAAAACGGCTTACAGCTTCCTGTAATACCACCTGCTCTTCCACGGTTAGAACGCGCATTTCTTTGGACTTGACCTTTGGCAATTTGACATTCAAAGTCGGATTCCTAAGAATCTTGTGGTCAGCAACTGCTTGGTCTAATGCCGAATGAAGCATATTGTAAATATTCCGCAACGTCTTCGGAGCTAACCCCTTCTTCTCTTCTGTACCGGCTTTTTCCTTAAAGAACTTCTGGAGATCCCTGGTGCTCAAAGATGTCAGCTTTATTTGCCCTATCTCCGGGACAAGGTGTATCCGTACATATCCTTCATAGGAGATGTATGTTGACCGCTTCACCGTTGGCAGGGCATATAACTCTAACCATTCTCGTAGCCATTTTTCCACGCTGTATTTATTGGGTTCTACGTAGGCACCTTTTGCAATCTCGTTCAGGATCTCGTTGAGTTTCTGCCTCACCTCCTCGAAAGAATCGCCATAGACCGCTTTTCGTTTGCTTTCCACTGTATAGCGTCCCATGTAGCGGCCATCTTTGCGTTTTGTAATGGAGCCTTCTCCATTTGCTTTCTTTTTGCCCATACTTTTATTGATCCTCCTTACTGTCGTACAGGCATACAAATCGTACCATGTGGGATATAAACCTTTAGGTTTTTCCACACATAATATCTATACGACTTTCCGAAGGAAAACTCAACAGGAATCAAAGCAAATAACAAAAGTGCCTTTTATGTATTGTTGCGTTCTTTACCAAAGTTGGCGTCCATCCACTCCAAAAAGTGTTTTTTGCTGATGATGATTCTTCTGCCAACTCGGATTTTAGGAAAATCATACCTGTTTACGACCTCATAAGTCTTATTTTTAGAAATGCCCAAAATCTTTGACAATTCGCGCGGGCCAAATATCATGGGGATTTCTTCTATATCTTTGTAGTGATCCATATCACATCTCCTTATCGCTTTTTGTGCCACCTGCCGGCCCATTTCCTGCGCTCTCTTCGACCGCGTATTAGCAGGCTGCCGCTGTGCGGCACTTATGCGGTGGGTGCGCTCCCTTGTGTTCTCGCACACTATCCGCCGCTCCTGTATAACCTCCGGTGGGGCTGTTCAGTTTTCAAGGTACATGTAATAGAACCAGCCATCTTTTGACTGGCTTATCCTTACACTAAATAAAAAGGAAACAGGAGGCGTTAATTTAACATGTGGAGGAAAAATTTTTCAAATTCTCTATATGGGAGATATTATTTCTTGACTACTACAACATATTGTGGTACTATCACCATGTAATTATTTTTTGTGCACCGCCTATACAGGCATTTCAGAGTATTTCTGAATCGCACACGTTGTTAAGTTTGTAATTGAAGTCAGCAATACCACTCTGCCATAGAGCAGTGGTTTGTTGGCTCTTTTTTTATTATTGGGGATCATGTTCCCACTGCGAGAATGACACCGGCCTTGCCATCGGCAGGCGCAAGTATCCAAAGAGGATCGGGATGTCATTCTCGCTTTTTTTATTTGCCCAAATGCCGAAAGGCTTTGGAATATATTTGAAAGGTGGCATCCACATGAGCAGAAAGAACAACCACAGCACACGCCGGTATCGGTATCGAGGAGGAGACCGGCGCAGGCAGAAACTCAGGAAAACGGAGCGGAAGGCGGCAAAATACCGCCGCAGCTATACCCGCGTTGTACCCCATCAGATGGGACAGCGGAGGGCGTAGCCATGGCAGTCGCAAGCGAGCCTTACGCACCGTCAGTCCTGGTCAGCACGGAGGGCCTTCCGGAAAAAGAATGGCTGGAGTATCGGCGCAGAGGGATCGGCGGCAGCGACGCGGCCGCCATATTGGGGATCTCCCCGTTTGCTACGGCACGGGATCTCTTCTATGACAAGCTGAAGATCGTGCCGTTTGACGACTCGGAGAGCAACTGGGTAGCCAAGAAAATGGGGCATCTGCTGGAAGATCTGGTGGCAGAGATATTCCACGTAAAAACGGGGTATCGCATCTACCAGATCAAGAAGATGTTCTATCATCCGGTGCATACGTTTATGCTGGCGGATATTGACTACTTCGTAGAGCTTCCCAAAGGCCGTACTGCGATCCTTGAGATCAAAACGACCAATTACAACGCAAAGGATCACTGGTGGTCTGAGGACGGACAGGAGATCGTTCCCCTCAACTATGAGGCTCAGGGGCGGCACTATATGGCCGTGATGAATATTGACGAGGTCTACTATTGCTGCCTGTACGGCAACAATGAAGATGAAGTTATCATCCGTCATATCGACCGTGACCGGGACTATGAGGAGGAGCTGATCGCGCTGGAGCAGGATTTCTGGGAGAACCATATTCTCACCGGTACACCGCCTCCCTACACGGAGGACGGCGACCTGATCCTCAACAGCGTCAGGCGTCATTTCGGGCCTGCTGACCCATCGGCGCCGGAGCTGATACTGGAGGGGAATATGGCATTGCTTGTCCCCCGGTATCTGGAACTTCAGGCCCAGCGAAACGCGGAGAAACGAAACTATGAGCACATTGAAGCGGAAATGCGGCGGCTGCAAGGCCGTATCGTCGCAGAAATGGGACGGAGCTGCACAGCTGTCTGCCAGGGGCGTGAAGCGGCTTACAGCATCAGCTATAAGCCTGTGCGCAAATCCGGCATCAGTAAGGACAACCTGCAGCGTTTGCAGGCGCAGCATCCGGACATCTACGAGCAGTACGTCACTGTTTCGGAAAGTCGGCGCTTCTATGTGAAAAAACAACGAGAGGAGGCTGCATGAGTTGGCTTATACAGGCATCTATGAACGGACGATCTTCTATAACCCTGTCAACAAGTACAGCGTGATCAGCGTAAAGACCTCAGACCGTTCTATCCCCGAAAAAGCCCGCAGCGCATACCGGCATCGGGACAACATGATCCATTTTGCCGCCGTGGGCTATGAGCTGCCGCGCACCGATCAGGTCAGCATGATACTGGACGGTGAGTGGAAAGAGGGCAAGAACGGCGTTCAGCTGCATGTAACGCAATGTGAGGAGGTCGTGCCCCAGACCCGTGAAGGGATCAAGGGGTATCTGTCCTCACGGCTTATCAAGGGCATTGGCGGCAAGACTGCAGAACTGATTGTAGACCGGTTTGGCGCGGACACGTTGAATGTGCTGGAAAATGAACCGGAGCGGCTGCTGGAGATACGAGGCGTCAGCAAGGCAAAGTTGGAGGAGATCATCGCTTCCTACAACGAGAGCCGCGCCCTGCGCGACCTGATGCTGCTGTTGGCTCCCTTCCAGACCACACCCACCACCGCCACGAAGATCTATGACCATTTTGGCGCACGCAGCGTGGATATCCTGCGGGATAACCCCTTTGAACTCTGCCAGGTGTCCGGTTTCGGTTTCAAACGTGTGGACGCGATTATGCGAAAGAACAACTGGCCCCTCAATTCCCCCATGCGTATCCGCGGCGCGGTATTTGCGGCGTTGGAGAGCGCAAAGGGTGATGGCGGCCATCTGTATCTTGAGGCGGAACAGCTTCACAAAGAGGCCATGTCGCTTCTGAACAGCATGATCCCCGTTCCGCAGATGCGGGTAAAGTCGGATGATCTGGATGCTGTGATCGATGATATGCTGCTGCAAGGCAAGATCATCAACAGTAACGGCAACTATTATCTGGTCAAGGCCTTCGCGCAGGAGGACGAAACGGCCCGCAGCATTGCAAGGCTGCTCTGCCGCCCGGTGGAACGGGTGGATGTGCAGGACCTGCTGACAAGGGTGCGGCGTCAGTTAGGCGTTGAACTCTCGCTGCGGCAGACGGAAGCTGTTCATATGGTGTTTCGCAGTGATCTGTCCATCATTACCGGCTCACCCGGTACTGGTAAGACGACCGTCCTGAAAGCGGTCATTGAGGTATTTAAGCTGCTGAAGCCATCGGAGAAGATCCTGCTGGCAGCCCCCACCGGCCGGGCAAGCCGCCGCATGGCGGAAAGTACCGGCGTAGATAATGCCAGTACACTTCACAGTTTGCTGGGACTGTATGGCGAGGAAGGCGGCTTCCGGAAAGGTGAAGAGGATATGCTGGACGCAGGCCTTATCATCGTGGATGAATCGTCTATGATGGATATGTGGCTGGCGCGAAAGTTCTTTTCCCGTATCGGGCCTGACACGAAGGTGCTGCTGGTAGGCGACGCAGACCAGCTGCAAAGTGTCGGAGCAGGTGATGTGTTCCGTGAGCTGATCAACTGTGGGCTGATTCCTGTGACGGTGCTCAATGAGATCTTCCGCCAGAAGAAGGACAGCCTTATCGCCTATAACGCGCAGAAGATCAACAACAATGACACCAGCTTTTTCTATGGCAATGATTTTACTGTCTGCAAATGCGCCAATCAGGAGGAGGCCGCCGAGCATATACGGAATATCTATCTGGCACAGGTGAAGCAATACGGCGTAGACCGTGTACAGATCCTCTCGCCCTTCCGTTCCACCGGCGCGGCCTCTGCTGACCAGCTCAATGAAGCGATCCGCGAACTGGTGAACCCACAGACGGAGGAAGCCGACCTGAAGGTGGGCAGCCTCTATTTTCGGGTAGGCGATAAGATCATGCAGAACAAGAACAGTACCAAGGCGTCCAACGGCGATATTGGTTTCATCCGCAGCTTCCGCCATGACGAGCGGGACGGTATGCGTATATCGATCCAATTCTCGCCCACGAGAGTCGTGGAGTATTCTATGGAAGAAATGGGCCATGTTGAGCTTGCCTATGCCACCACCGTCCATAAGGCGCAGGGCAGCGAGTTCGATGTGGTGATATTCCCTCTGCTGAGAAGTCATGCCCGGATGCTGACGCGGAGCCTTATCTATACGGCTATCACCCGCGCCAAGGCCAAGGTCATTCTGGTGGGACAGATCGGTATGCTCTATATGGCTGTCCACAAGGATGATACTGGAAAGCGCAATACACAGCTGGGACGTAGGATCGCACTCTATGTCAATACGTTCAAAGTACAGAAACGCAGTGCCTGAGCACAACTGTAAATATTTTGTGAAAATGAGACAAGGGTGTTAAATTCGCACCTTGTCTCGTGTTTTTATTAAGAAAGGAGCCTTTGAAATGAATGCACCCGAATCCATTCTGTTCAATGCTGTCCCCGTTATCTCTGAGCTGAACCGCGTTGCCGGCTTCGATCCGCTGAAGTTCTTGAAAAAGACTGCCCGCGGACATGAGCTGGAGCTGCGGTACAAAAAGCTCTGGTTCCGGCTGAAGTACCCTGCCGGGCGCACACGGCTGACACCGCTGCGCATCACGGATCAGTTGGCGATCATCGAGGCGAAGGTGTTCTTCGACAAGGATGATGCCGATCCCGCCAGCAGCTACATCGCCACCATGACGCAGGAAAACGCGCCTGCCGGCCTGTATATCCAGGCCGCGGAGCATGATGCGCTGGACATGGCGTTGACCAACGCCGGTTTCGGCGTCCAGTTCGCACCGATGCCCAAGGCGGATACGCCTTACGCAGAGCCAGCCGCACCTACTATGGAGGCTGAGCCTGCCACTGCCCCTCAAGCGGCAGCGGAACAGGTCAGAACGGAACCTGCTGCGGTACAGGCCGACATTGGGCCTGTGGTGGTACAGCAGCCTGAACAGGAAGTGGTTCACCATGAAGAAGCCGTACCTGACGTGGCACCGGTGGAAGTCTCTGTGGAACAGCCTGCGGAGGCCGTTGCGGAGCCTGTGGTAGAAACGGAACTGCCCTTCGTATATGACGAGCCGAATGTCGCCAGCTATACCAAGGACATGGACGTGGACACCATCTGCACTCTGATGACCGAAGCAGAAGCCGAGGAGATCATCGTGCCCATCGGCACATGCAGCGGGCAGACGCTCAAGCAGGTCGCCGAGCGGCGCCCTGCCAGCCTCAAGTGGTACGTGAAGGGCTATTCCGGTGATGACAACATTCTGCGGGCCGGCGCCAAGCTGATGCTGGACAAGCTCCAGCGTCTGGCAAATGCCAGCTGACGGGTGATTTACGCAAGATGATGGTAAGGAGGTGGCGCGGTGGCGCAGCCACAGGAGTTCCCGTTCAACATCATGGATGTGGCCGAGCTGCTGCATCTGCATATCAGGCGCAGACAGGCGGACAGCGTATATGCCGACTGCCCGATCTGCGGTGATAAGCGGGGCAAAATGAACATCAACTTCGCCAAGAACCTCTGGCGCTGCAACTACTGCAATGAAGGCGGCGGTATGCTGGCTCTCTACGGGAAGGTATACGGGATCAGCAATTCCGAAGCCTACCGTGAGATCTGCGACACGCTGCAAAACGGCCTTACGGCGCCGGAGTACACCGCAAAGGAACTGCCGGAGCAGACGGCGATCGAGCAATCCGTCCTTGCCTCACCGCAGGAGATCCACCAGACATTTTCCATGCTGCTGGAGTTGCTGACGCTCTCTCCGCAGCACCGCAAGCACCTTCAGGAGGTACGCGGGCTGACCGATGAACAGATAGAACGGCTGGGGTACAAAAGTACCCCGCCCTTCTACCTGTGCCGGTCACTGACGGAGAAGCTGCGCAGCCGAGGCTGCAAGGTGGAGGGCGTGCCCGGCTTCTATGTGGGCAAGGATGATAAATGGACGGTCAACTTCAATTCCATCACGGCGGGGATCATCATTCCCGCCAGAGGGATCGACGGGATGATACGCGGCGCACAGATCCGGTTGGACACACCTATCCGAGATCAGGAGAGCGACCCCGACAAGAGCGGGACAAAGTACCTGTGGCTATCCTCTTCTTCCAAGACGCGAGGGGTATCCTCCGGCAGTCCCGTCCATTTCGTGGGCGATCCGTTCGCACGAGTTGTCTATGTGACGGAAGGGCTGTTGAAAGCGGATGTGGCCCACTACCTGATGGATCGTTCCTTTGCGGCTACGGCCGGTGCCAACAACGTCAATAAGCTGGATATGCTGTTTGCGCTGTTGGCTGCCAACGGCACAGAGGTCATCATCGAGGCCGAGGATATGGACAAATACCATAACGCCGCTGTCAGCAAGGGGGCATCGAAAATCTATCTCATGGCACGCAGTCATGGGTTGGAATGCCGCCGCCTGACGTGGGACCCGAATTATAAAGGCATTGACGACTGGCAGCTTGCTATGCGGCAGAAAAAAGAACAAAGAGATGTTACCCAAATGAATTTCAGAACGCGGTTTGTCTGCGGGCTCTGTGCCTTTGACGCCATCAGCGAGGAAATCGCCGCATGGCATGACCGGGACACAGACAGCAGCACGCTCCACGATTACCTGGGCCTGAGCGAACAGGAGTATGCCCGCTTTTTGCAGGATGGAGACGCGGCGCTGGAGCAGTATCTTCTATCCCTGCGAACGCAGCAGCATTTTCGCATCTACCAGCCTGATGTATCTGAGGGCAAGGCTGCGGATTTCGCCTTTGGCGGGATCAAGGCTTTGCAGAAGGCCGGCTATGAGCAGCCACCCGCCTCAGAGTACGCGCTGGTCTACGATGGGATACTGATGTGTGAAGCGCAGCAAAGCGACACCATACGCCTGAAACTGGTCGTAGCGCGATACAGCGGCGATCTGCCTGCGGACTATCATGGACGCAGCGTTTCACCCTCCACGGTGATCGAATTTTATGATGAAAACGGGCGCAGATACTTTTACTGTGATGGGAATGATAAATTCCTACCGGCAAAGTTCTCGCCAAAGCTGGCAAAAGATAAACGGGAACGGCACTGAGCTGTTCCACCATAAACAAAAGGCATTGGGCAGGTGCATCTATCACCCGCTCAATGCCTTTTTATTTTGAAATGGAGGAACTCTATGGGAGTATATTCAGAAATGGCCGCAGACTTGCGGGAAGATGTGCAGGAGCGCACCCCGGCGGTGCAGGATGCCGCCGAGCTGGCTGCCAGACGGGCAGACGAGCGGCAGCAGGCTGAGGAGGAGCAGGCAAAGGCGTTGCTTTCTCAGATGCAGCAAAATGCGGATGCCGCCCCTGCCATCCCTGATCCGGAAGCCGAGAAAAAGGCGGAAGAGGATCGTAAACGGCAGGAGCATGAGCAGGCCGAAGCCAAGCGGAAAGCCGAGTGGGAGGCCAAGCAGCGAGCCAAGGAGGAAGCCGAGCAGGCCGCGTGGGAAAATGCGGTGGCAATGAGTGATGATGAAGTGATGGCCGCCTCCATGAAGCGTGTGGGCGATGATTCCGAGCGACTGACCCGCCGCAATATGAAGCAGTGCGTCACCGAGTATATCCAGACGCTTTGCCTTGAGAATGTGTCTTTTGCCCGGAATGTCATGCACCCCCGTAAGAATATGGTCAACTGCTTCCGTTATATCAACCGCAAGGCGCTTGAGTTTGCCAAGCAGGAGATGGAGGACAATGACGTCAAGCCCTCTGCTGAAGGCTATGGCATCGATGTACCGGACGGGCTCTGCTATCAGTGGGCGGAAGAGTATTTCAAGGATCTGAACGCAAAGGAGGATCGTGGACAAGAAGAAAAGTTTGTTCCCAGACCGTATTACGGCGGCAGGAGCAGCACGACGAAAAAGGCAGAGAAGAAAAAAGCGGAGAAGCCCGCCGCCAAGAAGGAGAAGGCTGCCAATACAGCAAAGGAAAATGAGCCGTTGGACGACCAACTCTCCTTCGATAGTCTGGGGGTGAGCGCATGACGCGGAAGATAGACAAACGCGCCTGCCGCAAGTTTGCCATACCGGAGCTGGAATTCAATCTGAATGAAGGTATACTTCATGTGGAGCGCTGCCCTTATATTATCCGCACAGCGGTGCACAATATTTCCGGGCAGCGTATCCTGGTACTCTATATCTATCAGAGTGAGAACATTCTGGCGGGCAGTATCAAGCCCCGTTGGGTCATGTTCCACAGCCGGGATGATTTCGCCACACTTTCATTTAGAGAGAATGCGAAGGCCACATGGCAATGCTCAACATTGGATTCCTTGGACCGAATAGGAGGCTTTGACAGCAAGTGTGCTTTCTACCGGCAGCAGGATGAAGCTCGCGTAGCTCGCTTTTGTAGATGTGAGCGCGGCGCTATTTCGGTATTAGGGTATCTGCAACGGCTGATTTCACGTCACAGAGAGTTGGAGCGCAAGTGGAAGAAGCAGCGTGCGATCATAGAACGGATGAAATATGTGCCAGTGCTGCCCCGAGACCTGAAAGGTTTTATCCACCGCGAAGTCATGCCGCAGTATATCTTCTATGATTACCAGCGAAAAGCGCCGGGGCATGCATATTGTACCGCTTGCCGGCACGAGGTCCGTATTGCGGCAGCTAAGCACAACACCTCCGGCCTCTGCCCTCGCTGCAAAAAGAAGATCACATTCAAGTGCAGAGGAAGGCGTGGACGTATTTTTGACCGCGAAACGGTTCAAGTGCTGCAAAAGGCAAAAAATGGTGAGATGTTGCTGCGGATCGTAAAAGCATACCGCACTTTTACCGATGCGGATACGCCGGTTTACTTTTCCGTATATGAAAATGCACGTCATTTTATTTCACTTTGTTCAGATGGTCATTGCAGTACGTCGCCCTATTATCTTGCGTCCGCCTACAAGGATGATCTGACGCCCTGGAAATGTGGGTATCGCCCGCATTTCCTCTCGTGGCGCGATAGTTTTGAAGGGGACACAGCAGGACATCTATACTTTAGGAATCTTGCAGAGCTCTTACGGAACACCCCGTGGCAGTATTCACAATTAGAAAGATTTGCCCGAATCGCTGCCACCATGGATGCCATCCCGTACCTGAACGCATACGTACAGTGGCCGGTGATCGAATACTTGGTCAAGGCAAAGCTGTTCAGACTGGTCTCAGACATCGTATATGGATCTTATCATTTTATGATAGGCAAAACGGTAAACTGCGAGGGGAAGAACCTGCAAGCCGTCCTGAAGCTCGACCGTTCCTGGCTACCACTGCTGCAGGAAGTTGATCCCGGCATTGCACAGCTTAACGTTATCCAATGGTTTATTAACGCCGGGAAAAGGCCTGATGTTTCTATGATGAAGTGGTGCGCAAATAATGCCATACAGGACGTTTCGGTCTTGGCTGAGTTGCTTTCTCATATGACTATGCACAAGTTGATGCGCTATGCGGACGCACAATACGAGATACGCATTGCATCCACAAAGACTCCCGAATATATACGGTACTACAGCATGGCAAATCTTCTCGTGACTATCTTCGTATGTGTAAGGAGATGCAATATGACGTAGAGAGCAGCTTTATACTGTTCCCGCGTAATCTCAAATCCGCGCATGATCATGTGGTTGAGGCACTGGATGTCAAACGTACAGCGGAGCAGGAAAAAGCTATTGCAGACAGCTTTGAGGAATGGCAGAGGCTATACCAATATAAGGGGAAAGACCTTATGGTGATCCCTCCCCATTCCTCGAAAGAACTGATAGACGAGGGCACTGCTCTTCGCCACTGTGTCGGCAGGTATGTTAAGCGGGTCGCGCAGCGTGAATGCGTCATTTTATTTGTGCGAAAGGTAGCCGAACCGGATAAGTCGATTTGTACCATAGAGGTAAGAGATGGTCAGGTTATGCAGGCACGGGGTTTCGGTAACGAAGACCCTCCGGCAAAAATCAAGGCTTTTATTGAACGATGGAAACGGCAGG
>OHLI01001013.1_pt1 | contig 12374 bp, 7 predicted proteins | sample 1569051 | NCBI WGS metagenome assembly OHLI01 (sample SAMEA3879561, study PRJEB24766) | human gut metagenome | biome: human-associated habitat; feature: feces | place: USA | collected 1985/1987
CCCTGATTGACCACAAAATCAACTTCAAACTGCTTTCGAGTTGTTTTTCCTTCATCATTTTTCGTATATACGTCTACAATACCAACATCTACATTATAGCCTCTGATAAGTAGCTCATTGTAAACAATATTTTCCATGATATGAGTAGGTTCCTGCTGTCTAAAATTCAATCTGGCATTTCTAAGTCCCACATCTGTAAAATAGTATTTCAGATTTGCTCCCACATATTTTCTACCTTTAATATCATATCTGTCAGCTTTAGAAATCAAAAATGCCTCCACAAGATAATCTATATGGTTGGATATGGTCTTATTGCTGTAATTTATACCACGCTCACTTTTATAAGTATTTGATATTTTTGTTGGATTAGTAGGAGCCCATATCGAAGAAGCGAGAATATCTACTAATGTATCAATCTCATCAACATTTCGAAGCTTGTTTCTTTCTACAACATCCTTAATATAAACATTTGTGAAAATGTTTTTTAGATACTCAGCCTTTTGGCGTTCCATAGAGAACTGTACCACCTGTGGTAAACCACCATATATCATATATTCTTCCCAAGTATCATCATAATCTCCACCGAAAGCTGCATAGAACTCTGCAAAAGACAACGGATATATTCTTATCTCGTCTCCTCTGCCTCTAAATTCAGTTACAATATCACTGGATAGAAACTTAGAATTACTGCCAGTCACATATATATCAATATTGCTGATACGAAGCAGGCTGTTCAGAACTTCCTCAAATCGTGGCATAAACTGTACTTCGTCTAAAAGTAGATAATACTTCTGGCCATCTTTAATATATTGGTAACACTTCTTTGGATCTCTCAACTCCTCATTTTCAATGCCATCTAAAGCAATCTCAATGATATGGTCATTATCTATGCCACTTTCCGATAAATATTTCTTAAACAATACAAATAGCAAGAATGGTTTTCCCATATGAATTTGCGGCGTATGGGACAGGAGCTATTATTCAATCAGACATACGACCTATGGCATTAGTCATGCATCTTGATATTTGCAAAGAACATATGTAATATATGTGGGGGAAAAGTTTCCCCTGCTTATATATTGAGTTTTTATATAAAAGAGGAGGCTTTTGCTTAAAAGAATGTTATGCCTGGTGGATGAATGATAATTGCAAAAGATGTATATAATGCGTTGGGCGTATCATAACAATAGGAGATGATTTTTATGCATATTAGCATACTTCTTATGGAACAGATAGTAGAGCTATTCATTATGATTCTTATGGGCTTTATTATTGTAAAAGCAGGTATCGTAAAAGATGAGGACAGTAAAGTTTTATCCAAAATTGTTTTATACCTGATTATACCATGTGTCATTATAAAGGCTTTTCAGGTGGATTATACATCAAAGACAGTAAATGGGTTGTTGCTTGCTTTGGCGGCATCTGTTGCATTACAGATTGTATTGCTTGGAGTTATATCAGTTATGGGGAGATTGTTTCACCTGAATGAGGTGGAGATAGCATCTGTTTATTATTCAAATTCAGGTAATCTTATTGTTCCAATTGTGACATTCATTCTAGGACAGGAGTGGGTACTTTATGGATGCGTTTTCATGAGTGTGCAGCTTATCTTTTTATGGACTCACTGCAAAAAAATAATCAGCCGTGAAAGTTCCTATGACTGGAAGAAGATAGTGTTAAATATAAATATGATTTCGATTGTGGTTGGTGTAATACTTTTCTTTACAAGAATTAGACTGCCTTTAATAATTAATGATACGATAGGCTCTGTTGGCAATATGATAGGACCTGCCAGCATGATAGTTACAGGAATGCTTTTTGCAGGGATGGATTTAAAGAAAATTTTTGCTAACAGAAGGCTGTATTTTGTTTCTTTGTTGAGAATGGTTGTTGTACCGCTTATAGCACTTCTTTTGATAAAATTAAGCCATCTTGCTGGTATTTCTCAGGATGCACCTAAAATTATGCTTATTGTTTTCTTGGCAGTTATTACACCTTCAGCATCAACAGTTACGCAGATGTGTCAGGTATATGGCAATGATTCAAAATATGCCAGTGCCATAAATGTGATTACAACGCTTAGTGCTATAGTAACCATGCCGGTAATGGTATTTTTGTTTGAAAATGTAATATTATAAATAATTGATTTTTTTAAGGGGCTGTCAAGTGACAGCCCCTTAGTGATTAATATTATTCTGCCTCTGCAGCCGTTACAGCTTCTGTTGCATCAGCATTTTTTCTAACAAATATTGCCCTAAATATAAGCCTTACAAGTGGTCCGCAATAGAACATCTGATAGCAGATTGCCATAGGGAAGTTCATTGCCCATGTTTTAACCCACATGCCAAAGGATGGTTCTTTGAAAAGAAATGTTGCAACGAGACTCATAATCGGACACATAATGCAGCATATGCATATTGATATTGCATATGTGATGAACTGAGGTCTGTCTGTAGGACGCATAACTGTGAAAGCAAGCATTTTAGCAATCTTTCCTACAACGAAGAATTCGAGTACGAATGCAATAGGAACCATGATTGGCAATTCATGTGTTGCAGCTAAGAAAGTAGTACCATTTACAGTACCTGTGTTGAGGGCAACATTATATACGACCATTCCATAGACCATAATTGTTGCCATAATAATTGTGAAAACAACATCCTGAAACTTGTTTTTTGGCATAAAAAAATCCTCCTTAAATAATAACATAAGCAAAACATGTGTTGTTCGTTATCATCCGGGGGATGTGTCGTTTCCAATATAACCATATTTAATTGTGCCGTGGTATAGTATCATAAAATTAATAAATATGTCAAGTACTTGATTTTTTAAAAATCAGGTCCAGAACTTTATAAATAAATTGTGATTAAAAAGTGAAGAATAAACATTCATTTTAATATCGTTCGTGTCGAAAAAATGTCATTTCATGTAAATGACATTTTTTTTGATGCCTTTTATTGTATAATACCACTAAGATAGAATGTATTTTTGTAATGCTTTATGGTATTGCATAGATACATTGAGTACAATAAAAGGAGGGAGAGTTTATGAAGTATTTAAACTTAAAAAAGATTACTGCGGTGGTATTGTCAATCGGAATGGTATTTTCAAGCAGTGCCGTTACCGGGTTTGCGGCAGATAACAGTAAAAAGATAGCTACGATTCCTAACAGCTATATTAATAAAGTGGCAGAAGATATTGATAATGAATATTTTTATGATGGAACATATGTTGATGATTGGGGGCATACACGTAAGGGCAGGCAGCTTGGAGCGACATATACAAAGCAGTCAACTGAATTTTTGTTATGGGCACCTGCGGCAACATATGTAAAAGTTAATATTTATGCAACAGGTGATGATAATGACAGCAATGCACGTGATATAGGAACTTATGCATTAGAGAAAATGCTTGTAAATGGGGAATGGAATGGCCTCTGGATTATAACACTTATTGGTGATTGGGGCGGATTGTATTATGACTATACGATTACCACAACAGATATTACCCATATTGGCAGCGACAGAACAACAAAATATAAAATTCAGGACCCATATTCGGTTGCGGTAAGCAAAGACGGAAAGCGTTCGTATATAACAGATACATCTTCAGTATCTCCTGAGGGTTGGGACAGCGACAGACATGTGTATGTTGATTCGACAAAAGCAAATACTGTTTATAAAATAAGTGTCAAGGATTTCTCGTCAGATACCGCATCGGGCATGACTGCAGGCGGAAAGTACAGTGCTTTTACGGAAAAGGGTGCAAAAGTAAACAGTGCGGGAGAACTTGTATCTGGCATTGATTATCTGAAGGAACTTGGCGTTACGACAGTACAGCTTGCACCGTTTGCGGATTTTGATGGTGACAGTGAGTATGAGATTTTAAATTATAATGTACCTGAGGCAAGCTATGCTTCCAATCCGTCAGACAGCAAGACTGTTATAAAAGAATGTAAAGAGATGATTCAGGCACTTCACAGTGCGGGATTTTCTGTTGTGATGGAGATGCCGTATACGCATGCCTCAGAGGAAAATCCTCTTGAAAAGTCGGTTCCGTGGTTTTATTACAGATTGAATACTGACGGTACAAGGTATACAACAAATACGGGATATGACAATGAGCTTGCCACAGAGCGGAAGATGTATCGTAATTATATGGTTAATTCCATGAAATATTGGGCAGAGGAATATCATGTTGATGGATTTTCACTGGATTTGATTGACTGTGTCAATGTGAAGTACAAAGGTTCTTCGCATGTATATAAATGGCTGGATGAGATAAAGACATCATTGGCAAAGGAAGATGCCAATCTGGTTATATGGGGAGATAATTATACAAAGGAAGAAAGACAGAATAAAACTTCCTTTTATGATGAAATAATCGGCAGCACAGGTGGCACTTATGGCGAAAGAAACGAAAAAGCCGTAAAAATATACAAGCAGAAAGCAGCAATGAAATATGCTAATCCGGGAACTTTGTTTATGGATGGCGGAGAAGAAATGTGTAACAGCGTTGAGGGAACAACTCTTGCAGACAGCAGTTACGTTGAATGGAAGGATTCAGCAGAGTACGCAGATGTAGTCTCATATTACAGAGGACTTATGGAGATACGAAAGGCATTTTCACCGCTTGCGAAAAGCCAGACAATAAAAAATTCTGAAGCTTATGTGCTTGCAGGTACAAAAGACGACGAGTGGAATACTATGGCAGTATTAAATAATGAGTCAGATGTGTCAAAAGAAATTACAATTCCTGTTCAAGGAAGAGCTGCTACGGACTGGGTTGTTATTGCAAATGGCGAAAGTGCGGGAGTTGTATCACTTGGTGAAGTCGCAGGCTCCGTTATAACTGTACCTGCGTATACTACAATGATTCTTGTAGATAAGGAAAGCTTTGATGATGTGGCTGTAACATCAGGCAAAGGAAAAGTAATTGTTAATTATGTGATAAAAGACAGTGAGCAGAAGTTACGTGAATCGATTACACTTCAGGGTACATCGGGAACGAATTATGCGGTACCTGAAAATATTAAGATTCCCTCAGGATATACTTTTTTAAGCAAGACAGGCGATGAAAAGGGTGTGTATACATCAGAAACACAGACAGTTACATATTATTATAATGCGATTAATCCGGATACAGTGGTAGACGGTATTAAAAATAATGGAGTATACTGCGAGAAGGCACAGTTTAAAGTAACTTCTTCCGATTATACACAGGTAATGGCAGGAAATAAAACGCTTACACCTGATGCGGACGGTATTTATACTGTATCTGCAGCAGATGGCACACAGATAATAACATTGACGGATAATGAAGGATACAGCATTTATCTGTCTGTTACCGTAAATGCGAATCATACAATTGATAACAGCGACTGTACGAAAGAATCAATATGCTCTGTCTGCGGGAAAATATTTCTGGCACAGGCAAATCATAAGTTCAGCGACACATGGACAAAAGACGATACTTATCATTGGAAAGTGTGTGAGAATGACGGCTGTACGGTAACAACAACAAAGACAAAACATAGTGGTACAGATGATGGTGATTGTACAACACCTGTAATTTGTGAATGTGGTGAGATTGTTACAGCAGCAAAGTCAGAACATATATATGGTGAATGGAAGTCAAATGGTAACGGCACACATACCCACAAATGTACAACGGCAGGCTGTACTATAGAAGAAACAGAAAGCTGTGTAGGCGGAGCGGCAACATGTAAAAAGAGAGCCGTCTGCACGGAGTGTAATGCTGAATATGGTACTTTAAATCCTGCAAACCACAGTGGAGAACAGGTGTGGGTACAGACAGAAAAAACTCATCAGAAAAAATATGACTGTTGTGGTGCAGAGGTAACTAATATAGCAGATCATATCTGGGAGAATGGACACTGCACGGTATGTGGATACGATTGTATTCATACAGGCGGAAAAGCAACCTGTACGCAGAAAGCGGTTTGCAATATCTGCCATAGTGAATATGGAGAAATAAATGCAGACAATCATACAGGAACAGAAAAGTGGACACAGACAGCAACAACACATGAAAAGAGATATGATTGCTGTGGTAAAGTGACGATAGCACAAGAAAATCATAACTGGAAAGACGGTGCTTGTGAAACATGTGGTTATGTATGCGTACACAGCGGCGGAGAAGCAACATGTACAAAAGGTGCGGTTTGCGAAACATGTGGCAAGGAGTATACAGATAAAGATATGGCAAATCACAGTGGAAAGTTAGTATGGGTACAGACAGAAAAAACTCATAAGCAGGCATATGATTGCTGTGATAAGGAAGTATCGACAAGTGAAGCACATGGTTGGAAAAACGGTGTATGCACGGTTTGTGATTATCAGTGTAAACACGCAGGTGGAAGTGCAACATGTGTGAAGAAAGCGGTGTGTACGATCTGCAGCGAAGAATATGGCACTTACAATATGAGTATGCATGAAGACTTGCAGTCAGTAGCGGCAAAGGCGGCTACCAGGACAGATGAAGGAAATATTGAATACTGGTATTGTAAAGATTGTGACAGATATTACATCAGGCAGGATGGGCTTGTTGAGATTGAAAAATCACAGACTGTGGTTGCAAAGATTACAGATACAACATCATTGGCCGATACGTGTAAAGACGATAATACAGAGACAGTAAAAGAACAGGCGCCTGACACGGGAGATAATAAACATGTATTTGTATGGCTTCTTATGTTTGTAATAGGAGGAGCGGCAGCAGGATTAACGGTTAAAGGTAAAAAGCCAGAAAATTAATATTTTTTAAGGAGACCGGAATCTCGCTTACTGTGTGGGTGCGAGGTTCCGGTTTTTACATGTTTTGGTTTTATTCATTTCCTTATATTAATAAATGTGTCAAGTACTTGATTTTTTAAAAATCAGGTGTATACTATAAATAATTTAATACATATGGAACTTCAGGGCAGGGTGTGATTCCCTACCGGTGGTAAAGCCCACGAGCCGAGGCGTAAGCCAGAGCATGATTCGGTGTAATTCCGAAGCCGACAGTAAAGTCTGGATGGAAGAAGTGATATTAAAGTTAGTTATTCATAATGTAATCATAGTAGAATGAATGGCTGGCTTGAATGTGGATACTGGCTCTGAGATGAATTATTATCTCAGAGCTTTTTGATTGTCAGAGTAAGAATTTGATTATAGAAATTCGATATTTTGGCGTAAGGCTTCTGAAGTGGTGAGATGAAACTGCTTTGGAAGCTTTTTTTATGTCTGGGCTGGATTTTGGTTGTGCTGGGATGTCTGTATTGTTGAGGCAGAGTCTGGTCTGAAATGCTGGAACTGGTAATTGTGGCGGGTAGCATATTACATTGATTCAATTCATAGCAATCTGGCGGCATATTATAGCAATTCAGAGCAGCATGGCAGCAGGTAAATTTAGCAAAAACCTATAAATGTAAGTTTTTTGTGGCTTTAGTAGGTTTATTTTAGCTAAAAACTGAAGAAAACTTAAGCAATTACCTACTAAACATGTCATAAACAATAAATTTATAGGTTTTTGAGGAATAAAAATACGTTTAATATTATAGACAAGATGAAAAAAGACATACTAAACCATTGAAAATGCGACTACTTATAGGTATCACGACTTTGAGCCGGTAAAATCAGGAAAACAGCAAGCACATTAAGAATGAAATTAAGATACAGCAAACAAGGAAAATCAGAACAGAGAAAAGCTGGATAGAAAAGAACAGAAAGAAGGTGCAGATATGCAGCAGGAAATAAATAACAATTTTTCAAAAGAAGATGAATTCTACATGAAGCGGGCGATTGAACTGGCAAAGAGAGGAACAGGCTGGGTTAATCCTAATCCGTTGGTGGGAGCTGTAATTGTAAAGGATGACAGAATTATAGGTGAAGGCTGGCACAGGAAATATGGTGAGCTTCATGCGGAAAGAGATGCGCTTTCAAGATGTATGGAGGATACCAGTGGAGCAACCATATATGTGACACTTGAGCCGTGCTGCCATCATGGGAAACAGCCGCCTTGCACTGAAGCACTTGTGCAGGCAGGAATAAGCAGGGTTGTGATAGGTTCGATGGATCCAAATCCCCTGGTAAGTGGAAAAGGTGTTAAATATCTGGAAGAACACGGGATTAAAGTTGAAGGTTGTGTATGCAATGAAGAATGTCTGGCAATGAATTATGTATTCTTTCATTACATAAGGAATAAAGAGCCATATGTTGTGATGAAAACAGCACAGACACTTGATGGGAAAATTGCCACATATAAGGGACTTTCCAAGTGGATTACAGGTGAGCAGGCAAGAGAAAATGTGCATGCAGACCGTCACAGATACGCGGCAATTATGGTTGGTGTCGGCACTGTGATTGCTGATAATCCAATGCTTGACTGTAGAAGTACAGCCGTAAGCAATCCACACAATCCTGTGCGAATCATATGCGACAGCAGATTGAGAACTCCGCTGGACAGCAGAATTGTAAAAAGTGCAGGGCAGATACCAACAATAATTGCTACATGTAGTACCGACAGCGACAGGAAATCTTTATATGAAAATGCAGGCTGTGAAGTGATAATTACAAAAGAATCAGAGCAGCACGTTGACCTTAAAGAGCTTATGCACATACTTGGAGAAAAAGGTATCGACAGTATAATTCTTGAGGGAGGCGGAACACTTAACTTCTCGGCATTGCAGGCTGGAATTGTGAACCGGGTTCAGACTTACATTGCACCTAAGATATTTGGCGGGGCAGACAGTAAGACAGCAGTTGAAGGTCAGGGTATTGCAAATGTAGATGAAGCATATCAATTGAGAAACAAAACCGTTCGTCTTCTTGGTGACGATATTCTGATTGAAGGAGAGTTGTAATGTTTACGGGAATTATTGAAGAAATCGGACATGTAAATAATGTAAAAAAAGGAACGGCGTCAGCAACTCTTACAATACAGGCAGAAAAAGTCCTTGAGGGAACACATATAGGAGACAGCATTGCTGTCAATGGTGTGTGCCTTACAGTGACAGGGATATATGATAATACATTTACTGCGGATGTAATGCATGAGACGCTGAACCGCTCATCACTTGGCAAGCTGGTGAGTGGCAGTGCTGTTAATCTTGAAAGGGCAATGGCAGCAGATGGAAGGTTCGGAGGGCATATAGTTTCAGGACATATTGATGGAACAGGAAAAGTTGCAGCGATAACCAAGGATGATAACGCGATATGGTATCAGATTAAGACAGACAGCGGAATATTAAAATATATTGTTGAAAAAGGTTCAGTTGCCATAGATGGAATAAGTCTTACGGTTGCCAAGACGGACAGCCAGAGCTTTTCAGTATCAATAATACCGCATACGGCAGGTGCGACAACGCTGTCACTTAGGAAAGCTGGTGATGTAGTTAATCTTGAAAATGATATTGTCGGTAAGTACATAGAGAAATTCATCACATTTGAAAAGGAAAAGCCGAAAAGCGGGATAACGAAAGAGTTCCTGCTAAAGAATGGATTTTAAAATATCAAAGGGAAAGGAAGGTAAAAGAAAATGTTTGAGTATAACACAGTAGAAGAGGCAGTTAAGGATTTACAGGATGGAAAGCTGATACTTGTCTCAGATGATGAAAGCAGAGAGAATGAGGGCGACCTTATATGTGCCGCTGAATTTGCAACTACTGAAAATGTGAATTTCATGGCGACATATGGAAAAGGACTTATATGCATGCCTATGAGTGGAGATTTGTGCAGGAAGCTGGGACTTACACAGATGGTTGCTGACAATACTGACAACCATGAAACTGCATTTACAGTGTCAATAGACCATGTTAAGACGACAACAGGAATATCGGCAGAGGAGAGAGGCTTTACTGCAAGAGCATGTGTGTCAGATGAAGCAAAGCCTGAGGATTTCAGAAGACCGGGACATATGTTTCCACTACGTTCAAAACCTAATGGAGTTCTTGAAAGAAACGGACATACAGAGGCAACAGTAGACCTTATGAGAATAGCAGGACTTAAAGAATGTGGTCTGTGCTGTGAAATAATGAAAGCGGACGGAACAATGATGAGAAAAGAAGACCTCATAGAAATGTGCGAAAAATTCAATCTCAAATTCATAACAATTAAAGCAATTCAGGAATACAGAAAGAGACATGACAACTTGGTTGAGTGTGTGGCAGTTACAAGAATGCCGACAAAGTATGGGGAATTCATGGCACACTGTTATGTTAATAAGTTAAATGGCGAGCATCATGTTGCATTGGTAAAGGGCGACATTGGTGATGGCAGCAATCTTTTGTGCAGGGTACATTCAGAGTGCCTGACCGGAGACGCATTTGGCTCAATGAAATGTGACTGCGGTCAGCAGTTAGCGTCAGCGATGACACAGATTAACAATGAAGGCAGGGGTGTGCTTCTTTATATGAGACAGGAGGGCAGAGGAATCGGGCTTGTTAATAAGCTTAAGGCATATGCACTTCAGGATCAGGGAATGGATACACTTGAGGCTAATCTGGCACTTGGTCTGCCGGGAGACGCACGCGAGTACTACATAGGAGCACAGATATTGAAAGACTTAGGCGCTAAGAGCTTAAGGCTTCTTACTAACAATCCTGATAAGGTATACCAGCTTGCAGATTTTGGAATCGAAATCAGTGAGAGAGTGCCTATTGAGATAGATGCGACCAGCTTTGACAGGTTCTATCTTAAAACAAAGCAGACAAAGATGGGACACATTTTAAATGTAGTGTAAAAATATGAATTATTTATAAGGAGAAATTGATGATGAGAGTTTTAGAAGGTAAGTTAGTTGACAGTGGAATTAAGGTAGGTATTGTAGCGGCAAGGTTTAATGAATTTATTGTGTCTAAGCTTGTTGCGGGAGCTAAAGACGGGCTTGTAAGACATGATGTTTCAGAAGAAAATATTGATCTTGCATGGGTGCCGGGCGCATTTGAGATACCATTGATAGCTTCAAAGATGGCAAAAAGCGGCAAGTATGACGCAGTTATATGTCTTGGTGCAGTTATAAGAGGTGCTACAAGCCATTACGATTATGTGTGTAGCGAGGTTTCCAAAGGCATTGCAAATGTTTCTTTAGCAAGTGATATTCCTGTTATGTTTGGAGTGCTTACTACAGATACAATCGAGCAGGCAATTGAGCGCGCCGGAACAAAGGCAGGCAATAAGGGATTTGAGTGCGCTGAAGGTGCTATTGAGATGGTTAATCTTATTAAAGAGATTGAAGGATAATATATAAAATTTTTAGTAATTGTAAAAGGTCAGATTCGTCAGTAACCATTGGGATTGGCGGGTCTGACCTTTTGTATTATAAAATATGATATAAAATGGATATGCGAAGCTGGTGATATAAGGTATAATAGATTTGTGTCCTTTAATAATTGTTAAATGGGTATATATTACATATAAATTTATAGAATTGATGGGAGAGATAAGATGAAGTGGGGAATTTTGGCTACAGGTAATATTGCAAAAAAATTTGCATCAACCATAAATCAGATGAGTAAAGAAAATGAACAGTTAGTAGCAGTTGGTTCACGTAACATTGAAAGTGCAAAAGCCTTTGCTAATGAGCATGATATCCCTAGATATTATGATTCGTATGAAGCACTGGTTAAAGATCAGGATGTTGAGGCTGTTTATGTAGCAACACCAAATACTTTGCATTATGAGAATTGCAGGTTATGTCTTGAACATGGAAAGCATGTATTGTGCGAAAAGCCGTTTACGATAAATGATAAACAGGCACAGGAACTGTACAGGCTGGCAAGGGATAGGCATCTTTTTATCATGGAGGGACTCTGGATATGGTTTCTTCCATTGTATGATCGTTTACACAGTATCTTACAGCAAGGAGTTATTGGAGAAATAAAACATATTTCATGTCAGTATGGGTTTGTTGCAACAGGTGCCAGAAAAGAGCGTAAATTTAACCCTGCACTTGGTGGAGGTGCTTTGTTGGACATAGGAATTTACAATCTGGGATTTCTGCGTATTGTTACAGGGAATGAGCCGCAGAATGTAGAAACTCAAAAAGTACATATTAATGAGTATGGAACAGATGATTACAGCTGTCTCAAACTGACATATAATGATGGATGTACGGCAGAATCAGTCCAGACAATTGGGCAGGAATTAAAACGTAATGCCAGAATTGAGGGAACAAAGGGAAGTATATTTTTACCGGATTTCCAACACGCCGAGACCATGATACTTGAGGTGGAAGGAAAAGAACCGGAAACAATCGAGTGTCCGGTTGATATAAATGGCTTTGAATATGAAATCAGGGAAGTAAACAGATGCGTAAAACTTGGATATTGCAGCAGTGATGTATATACAGCTAAAGACAGTATTGCACTTACA
>OHLI01001015.1_pt1 | contig 12335 bp, 7 predicted proteins | sample 1569051 | NCBI WGS metagenome assembly OHLI01 (sample SAMEA3879561, study PRJEB24766) | human gut metagenome | biome: human-associated habitat; feature: feces | place: USA | collected 1985/1987
TGCCCGGAGTGGATATGCAGTTCACCCTGTCCGTCACGATGGGAAGCCTTGCACGGGAAAGCGGCGCGATTATCATTGCAAGTTTTGCACCCGCCGCTGTATCGCTGTGTCCGCCCGAGCCGCCCATTATCCTGCCGTCGGAATCCGTATGCACGTTGATATTAAAATCCGTGTCTATCTGCGTTGCGCCGAGAATAACAACATCCAGGCTGTCCGTCACCGCGCTGCTTGCACCGGGAGAAGCATAGTGCGTTGCGGAAATCTCACGATGGCGCGGGTTGCTCCTTATGGATTCAACCGCCTTCAAATCGAAGCACTGAACATCCAGCAGGGATTCGAAGCAGCCTTCGTTGAGCATATCGACCATATAGCCCGTGATGCCGCCGAGGCCGAAGCTGCCGCGTATTTTTTCGGCAAGCATAACATCCTTAAGATATTTTGCCGCCGCAAGGGATGCTCCGCCCGCGCCCGTCTGGAACGAGAATCCTTCCTTCAGCAGACCGGAAGCTTTTATAACGTCCACAGCCGTCATTGCCATCAGCAAACCGACGGGATCGCGGGTGATTTTTGTTGTTCCGGAAACGATTCCGTTCGGGTCACCGATGGACTCCACCGCAACGACCTGATCAACATCCGTTTCGGGAATCGACCATTCGATGAGCGGATAGGGATGCAGTTCGTCGGTGATAACAACAACATGCTTTGCACATTTCGCATCCGGAATTGCATAGCCCAGCGAGCCGCAGGCGGATTTGCCGATTTTGCCCGTGCAATTGCCCATTGCATCCGAAGCAGGCGCGGCGATAAATGCAACATCTATCGGAGTTTTTCCGTTTTCAATATCGCAGGGTCTGCCGCCGTGCGTGCGGAATTGAACGGGGTTTTTCATTCCGCCGGCAGAAATAAATCTTCCGAGTTCCCGGGACATGTAGTCCGTTTGGAGCGTTGTTACAACACCGTTTTTGATATGTTCCTTAAGCGGACGGTGCGCATCAAAGAGTGAGCTTGCGTTCACCGTCAGATCGCCGATTCCGAGTTCCGCAATCGCTTCAAGCACCATGTTCAAAACATAGTCGCCGTTGCGCAAGTGGTGATGGAACGAAATTGTCATTCCGCTGCGGAGTCCGCTGTTGACAATTGCCTGTTTGACAGATTCGGTAAGCTTTGTTTTCATTATTCGGCACCTCCGTCCAGCCCGAGTTGTTTTGCGATTTCAAGCGTTTGCCTTGCACGCTCAACAATTGGCTTGTCTATCATTTTGCCGCGCAGCGAGACTGCGCCCTTGCCCTGTTCCTTGCCGATGCGGATCGCCTCGAACACAAGCCTTGCGTACTCAATATCCTTTGCGGACGGGCTGAACACTTCGTTTATTACGCGCACATGGCGCGGTGCAATCGCGGATTTGCCGCTGAAGCCGAGGCTTTTTGCATATTCCGCATCGCGCACTATGCCCTCGTCGTCGTTAACGTCGGTGAACGGAGTGTCATAAACATCGACCCCGGCCGCACGGGCGGCGCAAACGAGCCGCGTGCGGGCATAGTTTATCTCGTTGCCCTGCTTTGTGCGCTTGCAGCGCAGATCCGCCGTCAGATCCTCGCCGCCGAGGAATAATGCCGCAACGCGCGGGCAGGCCGAAGCAATATTGAATGCGTTTTCAACACCGAGAGCCGTTTCTATAAGCGGAATAAGTTTTACCGTTCCGACTTCCATGCCGCAGCGGCGTTCGATTCCCGCAATGTATTCATCAATAATGCGCATATCCTCCGCGCAGCTTGCCTTGGGGGGCATAATAAGGTCGGGCTTAAGAGGAATCACGGCCTCAAGATCGTCCTTCCAGTAATCGGTATCTATTGAATTTATGCGGACGGTGATTTCACAGCCCGCAAAGCCCATATTTTTCATTGCGCTGCGAACGAGCAGCCTTGCGGAATCCTTTTCATCCGGCGAGACTGCATCTTCCAGATCCAGAATGATACTGTCGGCACCGAGCGCATCGCCGTTTATGATCATGTTCGGCGTGTTGCCGGGCAAAAACAGCATACTTCTCCTCATTTTCCGTTTTCTCCTTTCGTGTCGGATGCGGTGCAGAGGCAAATCCTCCGAAGTTCGCAAAAACTCCGTACCGCTCCGCATACTCATACCATATTATAATACCCTGCGCGGTTTCTTTCAACTGTCGAACGGGATTTTTTCGGCCGGATTTTGAAGAAAGCGGCGTTCGGCATGTGTTCGTTGTGTTTTCGGCATGTTTTCGGAAGCGGCGGACAAAGCCTTATAAAAACACCGACGGGAGAATGAACGTTCCGCCCGCCGGTGTCAATGCCTGTTATTGTTTTGTTTGGGGGCGATACATGCCCCGGTTCAATTCATTCAAATGCCCATTCAAATGCCCATTGCTCTGCGCAGAACCGTCAGTGCATCAGCTGCGGAAACATCGCCGCTGTTGTCAATGTCGGCGAGAACAAGCTGCATTTCGGTAAGCTCGCCCGCACCCATTGCATGACGCAGGATGAGGATCGCATCCGAAATATCCACGGTGCCCGACATATCAAGGTCGCCCGGCAATGCGAACAGTGCCGTAACGGTCATATCTTCGGTAACGCAGGAAACATCAGCATTCCAACCGAAGGAGAACCAGCCCTCGTGAACGGGAAGTTCGGGAAGATCTGCGGCGGAACCGCCGGCAACGAGCTGCGTGCCGATGGTTTCCCCGGTTGCACCGTCAATAAACCTTACAACGTACTGCTCATCATCGTAAACCGTGAGATCGACCCTGTCGCCGTTGTTTTCGAATTTAACATCGAATACATAGGTTTTGCCGGCTTCAAACTCAAAATCGTCCTCCCTGCCGCGGCAGCTGCCGTCGTTGCTTGCGATCCAAATGCGGTCGCCGGGAGTGGGGTTCGTGATGCACCAATCGTAAACGCCTGCGGGGATATAGATTTTCATCATATCATCGCAAATGATGTTTTCTGTTGAGCAGCGTCCGTCCGCATCGAACTGAAGGGTGTATTCGAACAGTTCGTAGTCTGCGGGATCGGCATCGCCGAATTCCGTGAAGCCGCCGAACGGAGGGATCACCTGAGTCTCGCCGAGATCATCGGGATCGGCAAAGCCATCGTAATAATATGTGTTGTGATCCGCGTCAAGAAGCATCTGATAGCCCCCGCCGTTGCCCCACACATCCGCTGCACGCAGAATAACAGCTGCATCGCCCTCATGGCGGAGGCGGGTGTATTTTGCTTTCACAACGGTGTCTTCATAGACCTCATCACCCGCTTCAACGCTCCAACGACGGAATTCAAAGCCCTCATGCGCGGGAGCTTCGGGGTAATCCTCGGCCGTCATTTGTTCGCACTGCAGTTTTTCTGCCGTGCCGAGAGTTTCGCCCGTGACTTCGTCAACAAAGGCAACAGTCACCGCGCGGGGTGTGGGAGGTTCTGCGGAAACGCTCTCGCTGACGGTGAACAGACCGGAAATTTCGGTGGGGTTGCCGCCGATCATGCCAAGGCATGTGCCTGCACCTGTCACGGTGTCAATAAGATAGAATGCGGATTGATCGTCCATAACATTTGCCCAGTACAGCGTGTTCGTATCGTGGTCAAATGCCATTGACTGAACATGTGAACTCGTATTCAGTCCCGACCAGCCGATAGCGTTTGTTGTGCCCGTTTCAAGATTCAGCGTGCGGAGCTGTCCGAAATTATCCATTACATATGCCGCACCGTCGGCGGAAATTGCAATGGCAACCGCTTCAACGCCGTCGCCGCAGTCAATCAGCTTTTCATCGTAAAGCTTGCCGGAAACGATATCGACTTTGCACAGGAAACGTTTCACCGTTTGAACGCCCACAAGGTGGGAATGCACGTTCAGCGCATACATCGTGCCGTCCGCATAGTTATACGCCATATCCATGACATACTTGCGATTGTTGGGCACGCCGTGCGGAATGGGAGACAGATCGTCAAGAGTGCAGGTATAAAGCTGCATCCCGCCTTCCGTCAGCGCGTAACCGTAAATAACTCCGCCGACATATTCCGCCGCATAACCCGTGGGAAGTGCAGGTCCGAGGTTTGCAGCCTCCGTTTCAAGGCTGCGATTGGTAAAGCTTATCCAATTGCCCGCATATGTGCCGGATGAGCTGCTGATGCTGTTGCCGTAAAAAGTGATCTCGCCGAGTTCGCTGACGGTCACGGTGCAGCTGTCGGTAAATCCGCCGTCCTCCGTTGTGACGGTGACGGTCGTTGTGCCCGGTGCGATACCGGTAACAACACCGGTTTCGTAATTAATTTCCGCAACGCTCCAGTCATCGCTTTCAAAAACGACTTTCTTGTTGGTTGCTTCAACGGGGGAAACGACGCAGGTCAGTTTGCGGCTCGTTCCCACGTAAAGTTCAGCGTCCTCCACGGAAACGCCGGTTACCGAAACACGCTCGCCGAGGCGGATGTTGTCGATGCAGGCATAGCTCGTGTCGTCGCCGTTCTTTGAGAAGTTGATGTTGATATCATAGCTGCCGGGTTCCCAGCCCATAAGTTCAAGAGCTTCGGCAAGGTCAACATTGCCCGCATGCCATGTTCCGTCATATTGATTGACAGGGCTTTCAACGGTGAGAGCAAACATGTTGTACGGATCGCCCGCGGGGCCGAATTCAACCTGCAAATTGCTGGTGCCGTTGTACATAAAGAACCATTTGTAGTCCAGCTGCAGCGTTTCGTTGCCGCCGAGTTCAACATTCTTCAGGCAAAGATATGTGCTGTCCTCCGTGCTGCTCATTGCATAAGCCTCATGTCCCTGTTCGCTGCCGGTTTGAACCGTCCACTCGGGCCATACAACTTCACCGGGCATATAGGGTTCAAAATGCAGTGTGCCGCCCGCAATGTTGAGGGCCTCGTCAAGCGTCGGAGCCGTTTTCGCCGCCGCGCCCGGGATTGCTGCGCCTTCCGCTGCGGCGGTCGTCATTCCGACTGCGGCGGTGAACAGCATCACAAAAGCCAGAACCGCAGCCGCGAGTCTTTTGATACTTTTCATTTTTGTTCCTCTTTCTCTTTTTTCTGCGCACGATGTCTCGATCATGCGTGTATATGCATTTTAACACATAAAAAAAGAAAAGTCCATACATATGGAACAATTATTCGGGATTTTGTTCCATGGATATGGAAAGTGCCTGTTAAGCAAACACCGAAAAAGACGAAAATACATGCACAGGGCAATATATTCGGACAAAGCCATGAGATTACATAAACAGCGAAACTGTTTCAAAAGTATGCGAGAGCCGAACGACCGAAAGTAGTTGTGCGTCCACTATGCAAATCAACTTTTAGGTAAATAATAAAAGAGCGACTGTTAAGCCGCTCCGACGCATATACTTGCAGTTTTTATACATTCTGCAACTATATTTTCGCTGTACTGCGTATGCTCGTCATTCCTCCTCTGCAAGCGGAAACGTGCATTGCAGCAAGTGAATAAAATGCTGCATTTTTTTGTTGTTAAGCGAGTAATAAACACGATTGCCGATATTATTTGATTCAATGAGTCCGGTGCTCATAAGGATGCTGAGATGTTGAGACACCGCGCCCGGGGTAATATTCAAAAGCTTTGCAAGCTCCCGACCGTAAGATTTTTGCTTTGCAAGTCGAAGAACAATGTTAAAGCGGCTCGGATCCCCCAGCACACTCATAATCCGCGAAAGTTCCGCTTCCGAGTTTGACTCCAGTGTCGAAATCTTCAGCAAAGTATCATAGAGCACACCTATAACCGCCATACAGTTTTCCTGTCCCGGTTCGGAAAAAAACACTTGTCGGAATCCCGTGACTGTCGGAACAGCATAGTATCTTTTCGCCTTTGGGACAATGTCGCCGAATCTTTCGTGAAGAATATCGGCGTATTGCTCCGGCAATCCGAAATTCGCATCGAAAGCCTCGACAAGCGGCTTCCAGAGTCCCCGGCATGCCTCAAATGCTGCAGCAACAGGGATGAGAGCGCGTTCAAGAATTGAGATATATTTTTCCGGATTAAACGCAAGCTCTATCAATGTCAGCTTTGAACTTTCGCGCCAATCACATCCGTTAATCAGTGCGAGCAATTCCGCTGTTCCGCAAACAGCAGGCGGTTTTTCGTCCGGACAGACCGCAGCGGCAATGCGTGTTGGAATATTCGGCTTTTCCGCACGGAGGTGCGCAAAAAAATCATTGCAATCTGTGCAATTATAAGCCATTATGTCCGGTATGAGGATATCTGCAAGTCCGTCCTGTGCAACAACAGCATCTTCATCATGCTTTATTGAAAGCGGACAGTACAGCAATTCCGCTTCCTCCCGTGTTATCGCAATATTAAGCGTAAGCTGCGCATCAACCTGCAGCAAAATATCGAACTGAGCTTTGTACTCCGCTTCATTTTTCGGAAAACGTTTTTTAATTATCTGATAAAACCTTTCCGTTGTGAAGCCATTTATGTGGTTTTTAAAGAAGCAGTTTGCCTCAAAAATGGGCAGAGGGCTCATCTGTTTCATACGATCGTTGATACCATACTTTCCTGCCGCACATAAAAATGCAGCGGCAACATTTTAATATATTTCCATTATACCATATTTTTTTGAAAAAAGCTATTGACAAAAGCTGTGGTCAGAGATTATATTTAGTGTACGGTAAACATCACTGAATTGAGGTTAAGCATTCAATCAACATATTTGGTGTTCTTTGCCGCAGAGCCACAGCCCGCTGACGGGCAAATAAAATTAACAACAAGGAGAAAAAAATGAAAAAGTTTTTTGCACTGATCGTAACTGCCGTGACACTGCTTTCGATCGTTGCCGCGCCGCTTGCAGGAGCTGCGCCGTTCTTAACGGACCCAAACGGGCTTACCGCCGGCACGCGGGATGCACAGACTCTTGACGAAGCACTGAACGTTGAAGGAGGAGAGCTTACTTTCTTTAACGGAGATTCCGACAACGCACTCGACTGGTCCATTGACATCGATGCAGCAAAATCATCAAACCGCGACTTGGACAGCTCAAAATCAAACGTCTCCACAACCGTTTTTGCGCAAGCAGGGCAGATTCTCGAATTCAGCTATCGAGTTATGTCTCAGCAGGACTGTGACTTCCTGATTTTTTATTCCAACGGTCAGGAAATTGCGCGTTGGTCCGGCATTATGAATTATTATGCTCCGCTCGAAAAGTTTGTCTTCCCCATTCCTTCCTCGGGTGAATACACTTTCAGCTGGGTGTATGAAAAGGACGGCCAATACAGTGAATCCTGGGACACGGCATGGTTGGATGAGGTTCGCGTTTTCGATATGATTCATGTTGAAAGCATCATCGTTGATGAACCCCGTGAAATTCCCGAAAACGGGAAATATAAACTCAAGTACACTGTCCTTCCCGAAAACGCAACCGAAAAGGCCGTTACGTTTGCTTCATCGGATCCTTCTGTCGCCGCCGTTTCTGAAGACGGCATGGTTACGGGAGTTTCCGAAGGATGCGCCGAAATAACCGTGACATCCGTTGACGGCGGTATCAGTTCCGCCGTAACTGTAACTGTCACTAACGATGCACGGTTTGCCAATCTTTATGCATACATCCAGTATGATCCGATCGGCGGCAATCAGGATTTCATCGCTCATTTTACCGACCTTGCCCCGGATATTATCGAGCATGTCCTCGACATTCCCGACTGCCCCGCTGTTCGACCGGGCACATCAAGCGCAGCCGTTGCAGGCAATTATGTCTACGGTTATACCAAGCCCGGTATATACAGCGGCGATTTTTATATTATTGATCTTACCACATGGGAGATCACATTCCCTGCCGGCGAGGAAGCAGGCGACTACCTTGTTTATGACATGGCTTATGATCACGAGCGGCAGCGAATGTTTGCAATGGCAACTCATTACGGCAGCGACTTTTGGCTTGTCGAAGTTGATCGCCGCGACGGTTCTATTACTACCATTGCCGAAATGAATACCCTCGGCAAAAACGCATGGGGTTTTACCATCGATTCCGAAGGAAATGCCTACACAATTCTTGCAAGTGATACCGGTTCCGATGACAGGACTGACACCGGCAAATTGGCAAGCGTCAACCTTGAAACAGGCGAATGCTCAATCATCGCCGATACCGGTATTCCGACCTATTTCGCAAACACAATGGAATTCGATCACGACAACCAGTGCATTTACTGGTGCAACTCCCTGTCCAACGGTCTCTATATTCTCGACTATCATACCGGAGAAACTGAGTTTTGCGGAGGGCTTTACAACGGCGGTGATTATATGGCAATGTTCCTCCCGAACGATCTTGAAGTTTCCGATCCCGAGCAGCCGACAGAACCCACACCCGTACCTCCTACGGACACTCCGGAACCCACACCCGTACCTCCCACGGATGCTCCGGAGCCCACACCCGTGCCCGGAACCGGTGCTGTAAGCCTTATCGGTCTCAGCATCGCGGTTATTGCCGCAGGAGCAGGCATTATTACTCTTCGCAAGAAGCGCGAATAACCACAGGCGAAGGACATTGCTTGTGAAAGTGCTCGGTAAAGGCATCATATGAGTTTGGCGGAAGTTTGTTCTTTCGCTCTCATAACATATAAGAAGTCGGCGTGCTTGCATTCCGGCTTCTTTGTGTCTCAGCTGAATTAAAGCGTGCAGCTGTACTACGGCAGCGTCTTCCGAAAAAAGCTGTCAAAGTTTTTCCTAAAAAAACACTTCCGATTCATTTTTCCTCTTCCCTTTTGCAGGAAAGTCTGTTATAATGAATATATACGCGGTTTATCTGCGGAATTTCCGCCGCGCATCGCGTATATAATCAAATTTTCCACATGGAGGGTAAATACCATGAAGAAACTGCTTGCAATCATTCTTGCAGCACTGATGCTCGTTCCCATGCTTGCCGCATGTGACCGGAGCGGAACGCAGAAGGGCGACTACAAAGTCGCAATGATCACCGACTACGGCGACATCACCGACCAGTCTTTCAACCAGACCACCTATGAAGCCTGCAAGGAATACTGTGATGCAAACAAAATTGACTTCCAGTACTTCAAACCCGCAGGCGACTCCACCGAAGAGCGCGTTGCAAAAGTTGAAGAAGCCATCGACGGCGGTTACAACATCATCGTTATGCCCGGCTTTGCTTTTGCGGGAACGCTTTATCAGGTTCAGGACAAGGAAGAGTACAAGGATGTTAAGTTCATCGCTCTCGATGTTTCCGAATACGACCTTTTCGACTGCTTCTATAAGCATGACGAAACCGGCGCAAGAGCCGGTCTCATCGATGAAAACAACAAGGAACACATCAGCGAGAACGTATACTGCGCAGTTTATAAAGAGGAACTCTGCGGCTATATGGCAGGTTACGCAGCGGTTAAGCTCGGCTATACCCACCTCGGCTTCCTCGGCGGCATGGCAGTTCCCGCTGTTATCCGCTACGGCTACGGTTTCGTTCAGGGCTGCAACGACGCAGGCAAAGAAATGAACGATGAAATCACCGTTGAATATGTTTACGGCAACAAGTTCGCAGGCACTCCCGAAATCACCGCTTATATGGACACCTGGTATCAGGAAAAGGGCGTTCAGGTTGTGTTCGCATGCGGCGGCGGCATCTACACCTCCGCAACCGAAGCTGCAAAGAAGGCAAACGGCAAGGTTATCGGCGTTGACACCGACCAGGCAGTAACCATCAACAAGCTCGGCACCGAAGGCATGACCGTTACCTCCGCAATGAAGGGTCTCGGCGCAACCGTCAAGGCAACCCTCAAAGACGTTATCGAAAACGGCAATTGGGCTAACTACGGCGGCAAGATCGCAACCCTCGGCCTCGTATCCGGCGACGATCCCGAACTTAACTACGTTCAGATCCCCATGGAATCCACCCAGTGGACGGACAACTTCACAAAGGACGACTATAAAGCCCTTGTAAAGAGCATGTTCGACGGCACCGTTAAAGTATCCGACGATACTTCCGCAATGCCCGCACACAACATCATCGTAAACGAATACGACAACATTATGTAACAATCGGCAGTCATCGCCGTGAACGGAATTCGTTCATCGATTCGGTTCACAGGTTTACGGCAGCATGAAACCCGGCCGGACAGGCGAAAGCCTGTCCGGTTTTTTATGCTTATTTTGCTCTTTCCCCGTTTCCCTTTCGCATTTTTGTTTGTTTTTCGCATTGAATAAGTGCGCATAGTGTGATATACTTAAAAAAGTCCTGATTAAAATCTTTGCGGGAGGAGACCTTTTTTATGGAAAACCGAAGCGGCGAAACAAATAATACTCAAAATTCCGCCGAAAATGCGTTTGATTACACGGCAGCCGATATAACGAATGAGCTGCCCCGGGGCGATATGCTTCAAGACCCGGCAGGCGAACCGTTTCAATCGACTTTTGAAGAAGAAAAACCGAAAAAGCTTAACTTTTTCAATAAAATCGCCATATTCCGGATAAGTTATGCTGTCACCGTTTTGTGATGCCAAAACTGTATTTCCTTCAAAACGCGCCGTGCTTTTGGTGCGCATATTCATCGTAATTGCTTTCTCCGTTCTGTTCGCTGTGTACTGTGTCAAAAACCGTGCAAATTTCGAAATCGACAGTCTTGCGGTTTCGGCAGTGTCGCTTGCCGTTTTTACCGCAGTGCTCATTGCGGCTGTCCCGCAGATCATCAAAGTTTTCAGCGGGGACGACGCTCAGCTTGCGCCGTCCGGCATCGAAAAGGCAAACGGAAAAACCTTCCTGAAAATTGTTCTTGCCGCATTCGTTCTTCGTGCAGCACTGACAATATTCGGAATGATCGTTTTTTACTGTCTTAATCCTAAGTTTCAGGGCAGTTTGCTCAACCTTTGGCAAACTGCATGGACAAAAGTCAACACGGACGCCCCGCATTACTGCAGCATAGCCGAAAACTGGTATGCTTCAACCGGCGAAGACCGCTTGCTTATCGTGTTTTTTCCGATGCTTCCGCTGCTTATGCGCGGGCTCAACCTGTTGACTCACAACAGCTTTGTTTCCGCGCAAATAATCAACACGCTCGCCTCCTGCTCGGCGGCAGGCGTTCTGTATCTCACGCTTCGTCCTCTGCTCGGTGAAAAAAAGGCACGCCTTGCGCCCTTCATCTGGCTGCTGCTGCCCGGCTCGATTTTCCTGAATTCGGGAATGACGGAGCCGCTGTTCATGCTTTTCACCGTGCTTTGCTTCTATGCGCTGCACAAAAAGAAATACCTTGCGGCGGGCATAGCCGCGGCATGTGCCGGATTCACCCGTTCGCCGGGCGTGCTGCTTGCCGTTCCTCTCGCGATTGAGGGCATCGGGTACTGTGTCCGCAGAGCCCGCAGCGGGAAAAAGGTCGGTTCGGCGATTGCGGAAATTGTGCTTTCGCTTGTTATATCGACTTTCGGCACGCTTGCCTATCTTTACATAAACAAGGTCGTTGCGGGCGACTGGTTTATGTTCTCCGTGTACCAAAAATCCAACTGGAGCCAGGGTCTCGGCTTTTTCTTTGATACGGCACGCTACATGTATCAAAGGGCAATCGGTGATTTGAAGGCTGCATTGGGTTCGGGAGCGTTTAACGGAACGAACATCACATCCGTGTTTGTGCTCTTCCTGCCGACGGTCGCACTGATTGTGCTGACTCCGCTGCTGATTCTTCGCCGCGCCCGCAAGCTCCCCGCCGCATACACACTGCATTTTCTCGCCTATTTCGCGCTTGCAATGGGCTGCACGTGGCTGCTTTCCGCAATGCGCTATCTGAGCGTTGTTCCCGCAATTATCGCTGCAATTGCAATGAGCTGCAAGTCGGAAGAAAGAACCGCTGCAATTTTTACAGTCTCTGCGATTGCATATGCCGGCTATATATTCATGTATATGCGCGTGTTGAGTGTGTTTTAAAAACGGGCTGCGGCACCGATTGCCGCGTTAATTTCACAATTTTCCGCGTTTTTCTTTAATTGTCCTGCCTCGGGACGGTTGAAAAAAAGTCCGTATTGGTATAAAATACGATATGGGCAATATCGTTCGCGGAATCTGCCGCACCTGCGATTTGCCCGCGAAATCAACTTTCGGCGGAAAAAACTTTGTTCGGATACATAAAGCCAAACATTCCGGAGCTTCGGGTCCGCGAAAAAGCGCGCTATGATGCATGGTACTGCGGATTATGCCGCCGTCTCGGGGCGCGGTACGGAACGGCAGCCCGTGCGCTGCTGAGCTTTGACTGCACCTTCCTTGCGCTGCTCGCTGCCTCCGTCAGCGGCGAAGATTCGCCTGAAGATTTGCTGCGCTGCCCGTTCAAGCCCTTCGGCAAAAAGCGGGCAATGCTCGGTTCGCCTTCCGCCGCCCTC
>OHLI01001022.1_pt1 | contig 12276 bp, 10 predicted proteins | sample 1569051 | NCBI WGS metagenome assembly OHLI01 (sample SAMEA3879561, study PRJEB24766) | human gut metagenome | biome: human-associated habitat; feature: feces | place: USA | collected 1985/1987
AGCCGGGCATTCATCAATGACACGCCTGCTTCATTGGCTCAGATGAAGGAGCTGGGAGAACAGCTGATTGACGTGCATTCCCAGCATCAGAACCTATTGCTGAACAAGGAAGGATTTCAGTTGAATGTACTGGACATCTTGTCGCATAACGAAGAGGCCTTGTCTGCTTACCAGCATATCTTCGGAGCATGGAAGCAGGCACAGCAGGATTTGGAGGCCCTTGTTGCCCGTGCCAATCAGGATAAGTCGGACGAAGACTATATCCGTTTCCAACTGGAACAGTTGGAAGAGGCACACTTGTCTGCCGGTGAGCAGGAGGAGCTGGAGCAAGAGGCAGATACGCTGAGCCATGCGGAAGAGATAAAGGCCGGACTCTATCGGGTAGGGCAGACGCTCTACTCGGACGAAGGAGGCTTGTTGTCCGGGCTGAAGGAATGCCTGAATACGATGCTCGGCCTGCAGAGGGTTTATCCGGTTGCCGGGGAACTTGCCGAACGCATGGAAAGCACTTATATCGAGTTGAAGGATATTTCGCAGGAAGTGTCGGGTAAGGAGGATGAAATAGAGTTCAACCCCGAACGTCTGGATGAAGTGAACGAACGTCTGAACTTGATTTATACGCTCCAACAGAAGCACCGCGTTTCCACTGTCGGTGAACTTCTGGCGCTGACGGATGAATACGCCGCCAAACTCTCCGCCATCACTTCGTCCGACGAGCACATCGAGGAACTGAAAGCGCGTTGCGACGCTTTATATAATAAGGTGAAAAAGCAGGCTGCCGTCCTCACCAAGGCGCGTACTGCCGTTGCCCGTGAAGTGGAGAAGCAGATGGCTGCGCGGCTGGTTCCGTTGGGCATGCCCAATGTCCGTTTCCAGGTAGAGATAGGTGCCCGCAAAGAGCCGGGCATACACGGGGCGGATACTGTGAACTTCTTGTTTTCCGCGAATAAGAACGGGGCATTGCAAAGCGTCTCCTCCGTAGCTTCGGGTGGTGAAATAGCCCGCGTCATGCTCTCCATCAAGGCAATGATAGCCGGTGCCGTCAAGCTTCCTACCATTGTATTCGACGAAATAGATACCGGAGTCTCCGGCGAGATAGCCGACCGCATGGCGGATATCATGCAGGAGATGGGCGAGCAGGACCGCCAGGTAATCAGTATCACCCATCTGCCCCAGATTGCTGCCCGCGGACGCGCCCATTATAAGGTGTACAAGCAGGACAACGAGACGGAAACAAACAGTCACATCCGTCGTCTGACCGACGATGAACGTGTGGAAGAAATAGCCCATATGCTGAGTGGTGCTAAGCTGACCGAAGCCGCACTGAACAATGCCAGAGCATTGCTGGAAGTATCAAATAGTAAATAGTAAATCGTCAAATAGTAAATACCCATATATGGTTGATAACAGTGAAATGATTTTCGGCGTTCGTGCCGTGATAGAAGCCATTCAGGCAGGAAAAGAGATAGACAAGATATTGGTAAAGAAGGACATTCAGAGTGATTTGTCAAAAGAGCTGTTCGCTGTCTTGAAAGGGACTTTGATACCGGTACAGCGCGTTCCGGTGGAACGCATCAACCGCGTGACGCGGAAGAATCACCAGGGAGTGATTGCCTTCATCTCTTCAGTCACTTACCAGAAGACGGAGGACTTGGTACCTTTCCTTTTCGAGCAGGGCAAGAATCCTCTGTTTGTGATGCTCGACGGCATCACGGATGTCCGCAATTTCGGTGCCATTGCCCGTACTTGCGAGTGTGCGGCGGTAGATGCCGTGATTATCCCTGCACGGAACAGTGTATCTGTCAACGCAGATGCCATGAAAACCTCGGCAGGAGCCTTGCACACTTTGCCCGTTTGCCGCGAACACAGCCTGAAAGAGACCCTGCAATTCCTCAAGAATAGTGGTTTCCATATCGTGGCAGCCACGGAGAAAGGCGATTACGACTATACCAAAGCCGACTATACCGGTCCGATGTGCATCATTATGGGTGCCGAAGACAAGGGGGTGTCCTATGACAACCTGGCGTTGTGTGACGAGTGGGTGAAGATTCCCATGTTGGGAACCATCGAGTCCCTCAATGTTTCCGTTGCAGCCGGCATTTTGATTTATGAAGCGGTAAAACAAAGAACCAACTAAGATATGAAAAAGAAATTGCTGTTGATGCTCACTCTCTGTTTATTGGCTCAGTGGAGTGTGGCACAAGCCCCGAAGTGGGTAGACAAAGCCAAACGTGCCGTTTTTTCGGTGGTGACCTACGACCAGGACGATAAGATACTGAATACTGGAAACGGCTTTTTTGTCACTGAAGATGGCGTTGCGCTTTCTGACTACACCTTGTTCAAAGGTGCCCGGCGCGCCGTTGTGATGAGCTCGGACGGGGCACAGATGCCGGTGGAGGCCATTATGGGAGCTGATGACATGTACGATGTTGTCAAGTTCCGTGTCGGCATCCCCGGAAAGAAAGTCACGGCACTCACTTTGGCTGCTGTGGCTCCGGCCGTCGGTGCGGATGTATATCTGCTGCCTTATTCCACCCAGAAGGACCGTTCCTTCACTGCCGGGAAAGTAAAGGAAGCTGATAAGATTTCCGGTAACTATTCCTATTATACACTTGATATGCGTTTGAAGGACAAGATGGTGAGTTGTCCGCTGATGACTGTGGACGGGCAGGTCTTCGGCCTTGCGCAGAAGTCCTCCGGACAAGACACGGCTACCATCTGCTATGCCATTGATGCCAATTTCGCCATGTCGCAGAATATCTCCGCATTGTCTTATGGAGATATGTCATTGAAGGGCATCGGTATTAAGAAGGCATTGCCCGATACCGAAGAGCAGGCTTTGGTGTTCCTCTACATGGCTTCTTCCCAACTGTCTCCGGAGAAGTATATGGAGACTCTGAACGATTTCATTGCACAATATCCTGCCAGTGCCGACGGTTATCTGCGCCGTGCTTCCCAGCATCTGTTCATGTCCCGTGAAGATGCTTCCATGGATAAGGTCGCCGCAGATATGGATAAGGCTTTGGAGGTTGCCGCAAAGAAAGATGATGTGTATTACAACCGGGCCAAGATAATCTATAATTATGCATTGGGCAAGCCCGAGAAAGTTTATAAGGACTGGTCGCTCGACAAGGCTTTGGACGAGGTACGGAAAGCGATAGCCATTGACGAGCTTCCGGTTTATGTCCAGTTGGAGGGTGACATCCAGTTTGCCAAGCAGGACTATCCGTCGGCATTTACCAGCTATGATAAAGTGAATAAGACCATTCTGGCCTCTCCGGCCACCTTCTTCAGTGCCGCCAAGACCAAGGAATTGATGCAGGCGCCTGCCGAGGAGGTACTGGCTTTGATGGACAGTTGTGTGGCCCGCTTTACCCAGCCCTATACGGAGGAGGCCGCCCCTTATTTGTTGGAGCGTGCCCAAGCCCGTATGAATGCAGACCAGGCGCGTAATGCCATGCTGGATTATGACGCCTATTACAATGCCGTGAACGGTAAAGTGAACGACATGTTCTACTATTACCGTGAGCAGGCTGCTTTGAAGGCCAAGCAGTACCAGCGTGCGCTGGACGATATGGCGAAAGCCATCGAACTGAATCCGGAGGATTTGACTTACCGTGCCGAACTGGCAGTGGTGAATCTTCGCGTGGGACGTTACGAAGAGGCGTTGAATGTGCTGAAGGCTGCTCTGGAGAAAGACCCTAAGTATGCCGAGGCCTACCGTCTGATGGGTATCGCCCAGCTGCAGATGAAGAAGGACAAGGAAGCTTGTGCCAGCTTTGCCAAGGCAAAGGAATTGGGTGACCCCAATGTGGATGCTTTGATTGAGAAGCATTGCAAGTAAAGGGATGGGATAGAATAAAGGCTCTGCTTTCGCAAGCAGAGCCTCTGTTTTGGGGAACTCCCCCGTGTTAAATGAGTTAAGTCTAGGTATAACAGGTTATGAGTGAAATTACGTTGTTTTATTTATAAAATGCGTGGATTTCCGGAATACTGCATATACTTCGGATTTTTTTTATTTCAAAAAAGAAAATAGACTCGATTATTAATAAAAACAAACTTTGACAATCATGAAGAAAGTGATTTGCAGCCAGAAGACACCGGGCGCCATAGGCCCTTATAGCCAGGCTATCGAAGCCAGTGGAATGGTATTTGTATCAGGTCAGTTGCCTATTGATGCAGCTACCGGAGTGATAGCTGAAGGTACGGAAGCGCAAGCCCGCCAGTCCTTGGAGAATATAAAGCATATCCTGGAAGAGGCAGGTCTGAGCATGGCGAATATTGTGAAGACAACCGTTTTTCTGGCAGACATGTCCTTGTTCGCTGATATGAACAAGGTATATGCCACCTATTTTGACGGTGCTTTCCCGGCACGTTCGGCTGTGGCAGTGAAGGCGTTGCCCAAAGATGCCTTAGTAGAGATTGAGTGCATCGCGGTTCGCTAACAAGTCGGCCACAATGAAACTGCTGCCTCCCACGAAGATGAAATCTTCCGGGAGGCTTTTTTCTTGTGCGGCCCGCACGGCGGCAGGTACATCAGGATAGCAATGTCCTTCCAGACCTGCTGTTTCGGCAAGCTCCTGTAGTTCGCTTTCGGGCAATGCTCGCTTCACGCTGGCTTTGGTGAAGTAGTAGGTCGCTTCCCGGGGCAGCAGGGCCAGTACCCCCCGTATATCCTTGTCATTCACCATGCCTATGATGATGTGTAGCTGGCGGTAAGCCTGCTGTTTCAGTTGTTCTGTAATGTAGGTGATGCCTCCCACATTGTGGCCGGTGTCACAAATCAGGGTGGGCGAGTCCTGCAGTTTTTGCCAGCGTCCCATCAAGCCCGTCAGTTCCACCACACGGGCAAAGCCACTGCGCACTGCTTGTCCGTCCAGCCGGTAGCCGGCTTCTTTCAGTAGCGGGAGGGCGGTGAGGATGGTCCGGGCATTTTTCTGCTGGTAGAGCCCTTTCAGTTCGTATTCTATTCCGGGATAGTCTTCACGGTCATTCTCCTCGGCAAAGTAGATGGGAGCACCCGTTGTCTGTGCTTTTTCCAGAAATACCGGTTTCGTTTCGGGAGTGGTCTCGCCGATTACAACGGGGATACCGCTTTTAATGATTCCTGCCTTCTCTCCTGCGATTTTTGCCAAGGTGTCCCCCAGGAATTGGGTATGGTCAAAACTGATGTTGGTGATGATGCATACATCCGGACGGATGATATTGGTACAGTCCAGGCGTCCGCCTAGTCCCACCTCGATTACGGCTACATCCACCTTTTCATCGGCAAAGTAGCGGAAGGCCATGGCGGTGGTCAGCTCAAAGAAAGAGGGATGGAGGGGTTCGAAGAAGCCACGTTCCTGCTCTACAAAACGGATGACGTATTCCTCGGGTATAGGCTGTCCGTTAATCCGGATGCGCTCCCGGAAATCCACCAGATGGGGCGAGGTATAGAGCCCGACCCTGTATCCTGCCTCTTGCAGTATGGCGGCAAGCGTATGCGAGCAGGAACCCTTTCCATTGGTACCAGCCACATGAATGCTGCGGAAACTGCGGTGGGGATGTTCGAAGTGTGCGTCCAGGGTCAGAGTGTTTTCCAACCCTTCCTTGTATGCTGAGCCGCCCACTTGCTGAAACATGGGCACACTGTTATATAAGTAAGTTAAAGTGTCCTGATAATCCATCTTTTATAATATTTAACGGAGAAGCAATCCTTTCTCCCTATTAATTTGTTATCTTTAAAAGCGACAAAGATAATGCAAACCGGACGCAATCAAGCTTGCTTGAAATTGCTTGCAGTGTAGCTTATCTTAAGCTTATGCAAAGGTATTAACAATTTAAATCTAACGTGTATGGGAGCTAAGAAAAATTTTGTGATTGATACGAATGTGATTCTTCACGATTATAACTGTTTGAAGAATTTTCAAGAGAATGACATTTATCTTCCCATCGTAGTCCTTGAAGAACTGGACAAATTCAAGAAAGGTAATGAGCAGATTAATTTCAATGCGCGTGAGTTCGTCCGTGAGCTTGATTTGATTACCGATGATAATCTGTTCACCAAAGGGGCGCCATTGGGAGAGGGCTTAGGCCGTCTGTTTGTGGTGGCAGGCATGGTGGACTCTCCCCGGGTACGTGATTCCTTTCCCGAACGCATCCCCGACCATCAGATTCTGTCGGTAGTGGACTGGCTTTCCACCAAAAAGCCTAAAATGAAAACCATCCTTGTCACGAAAGACGTGAATCTGCGCATGAAGGCGCGTTCCATCGGTCTGCTGTGCGAAGACTACATCAATGATAAGGTAATCAATGTGGATATATTCGAAAAGTCGAATGAAGTGTTCGAGGGTATTGACCCTGCGCTGATAGACCGCATTTATTCTTCCAAAGAAGGACTGGACATCAACGAGTTCGATTTTAAGGACATCATTCGTCCCAACGAATGCTTTGTGCTGAAGAGTGACCGCAGCAGTGTGCTTGCACGTTATAATCCCTTTACCCATTCGATTTGCCGGGTCAACAAGACAAAGAACTATGGCATTGAACCGCGTAATGCCGAGCAGAGCTTTGCTTTTGAGGTGCTGAACGACCCGAACATCAAGCTGGTTGCCCTGACCGGTAAGGCGGGAACCGGTAAGACCCTGCTGGCACTGGCCGCCGCATTGGGAAAACTTACCGACTACAAGCAGATTCTTCTGGCACGTCCCATCGTGGCCTTATCCAATAAAGACCTTGGATTCCTTCCTGGTGATGCCAATGAGAAAGTGGCTCCTTACATGCAGCCTTTGTTCGATAATTTGAATGTAATCAAGCATCAGTTCGCTGCCAATTCCTCTGAAGTGAAACGCTTGGAGGATATGCAAAAAAGTGAACAATTGGTCATCGAGGCATTAGCCTTTATCCGTGGGCGCAGCTTGAGCGAAACCTACTGTATTATCGATGAAGCCCAGAACCTGACCCCACATGAGATTAAGACCATCATCACCCGTGCCGGCGAAGGTACAAAAATGGTGTTTACCGGTGATATTCAGCAGATAGACCAACCCTATCTGGACAGTCAGTCCAACGGGCTTGTCTATATGATAGACCGCATGAGAGACCAGAATTTGTTTGCCCATGTCAATCTGGTGAAAGGGGAGCGCAGCCAGTTGAGCGAGTTGGCAAGTAATCTGATGTAGCGGATACCGCATTTTCCGGGGCAAAACTATTTCTATCCCGCTTTCTGACTGTTAAAACGGGGGAGGTGGGATGGTTTCTTTATAGACGATAAATAATTGTTATAACATTTTTTTATCGATTTATTGTCTGTTTTGACTAAAATAGTGTATCTTTGCCTCGCCTAAAACAAAACTGTCAAGCAAAATGAAGCGAAATTTTTTTCATCGGTATCTTTCCGCGAAAGTGCTTCCGATATGGACTATTCTGTTAATTGATGTATTTATCATCGTCATATCCAGTCTGTTGGCCTATGCTCTCCGATATGATTTCAGAAGCATTTTTCTGGAATCATCTACCATTGACAAGACCATTTTATGGACGGTTGCTGTCAACCTGATTTTCTTCCGTGTTTTCCGTACGTATTCCAATGTACTGCGCTTTTCCTCCTTTGTGGATATCATGCGCATTTTTGTGTCATTGACGGTGTCGTATGCACTGCTGATGATAACGAGCGTCCTGACGGAAAGCTATTTGGAGTTTAACCTGGCTCCGGTCAGCGTGCTGTTCATGTCCTATATCATCAGCTTTGCCATGATGGCATGCTCCCGTGTGATTGTCAAGACTTTCTTCGAGGCGCTGAACTTCGACGGCACCCATAGTGCCAATGTGTTCATTTACGGTGCCAAGGAAGCCGGGGTCAACATTGCCAAGACATTGCGTGTCAATCTGCGCAACCACTACCGTCTGCGCGGATTCATTGCGGACGAACCTGAGCTTATCAACAAGGTGATGATGGGTGTCAGGGTGTTCCCCAACGATGATACGCTGATTGATGTGCTGAACGACCGCGATGTGCAGACCATCATCATTTCTCCTGCCAAGATGGAGGAACTGAAGAAGTCCGACATGGCTGACCGCCTGCTGGTGCACAACATCAAACTGATGACCGCACCCCCCTTGAGTGAGTGGAACGGTCAGGCGCTGAGCCGTACGCAGCTGAAGGAAATTCAGATTGAGGACTTGCTTCAGCGCAATCCCATCGAGATAGATATCCGTAAGGTTGCCTCTCATCTGGAAGGCAAGCGTGTGATGATTACGGGCGCCGCCGGTTCTATCGGCAGCGAAATCATGCGCCAGGTGGCTTCGTTCAATCCCTACAAGCTTATTTTAGTGGACCAAGCCGAGACTCCTCTGCACGACATCCGTCTGGAACTTCAGGACCGTTGGCGTGACATCGATGCCGAGACCATCATAGCCGACATCTCCAATGCCACGCGCATGGAGGATATCTTCAGGGAGTTCAAGCCCCAGTATATTTTCCATGCGGCCGCCTACAAGCATGTGCCGATGATGGAGGACAACGTTTCCGAGTCCATCCAGGTGAACGTATTCGGTACGCGCACCGTTGCCGATCTTGCCGTGAAATACGGTGCCGAGAAGTTTGTGATGATTTCTACGGACAAGGCTGTTAACCCTACAAACGTGATGGGCTGTTCCAAGCGTATTTGCGAGATTTATGTGCAGTCTCTTGCGAAGAAGTTGCAGAAGGAGGGAGGCCATGTCACTCAGTTCATCACTACGCGTTTCGGCAATGTGCTGGGTTCCAACGGTTCTGTCATTCCCCGTTTCCGCGACCAGATTCAGCGTGGCGGCCCGGTAACAGTGACCCATCCTGAGATAATCCGTTACTTCATGACCATTCCCGAAGCTTGCCGCCTTGTTCTTGAGGCCGGCAGTATGGGCAATGGCGGTGAAATCTACATCTTCGACATGGGTAAGCCAGTGAAGATTGTGGATCTTGCCAAGCGTATGATCAGCCTTTCCGGACGTACGGATGTGAAGATTGAATTTACCGGTCTTCGTCATGGCGAGAAGCTCTACGAGGAACTCTTGAATGTGAAGGAGCTTACAAAGCCCACCTATCATGAGAAGATTATGATTGCCACGGTGCGTGAGTATGACTATGACGAGGTGAAGGAGCGTATCCAGAAGCTGATTGATGTAAGTTACACCTATGACCAGATGAAAATTGTTGCTGCCATGAAGGATATTGTTCCGGAATTCGTGAGCAAGAATTCCTGCTTTGAGGCGCTGGATAAGAAGAAATAAAAAGATAGCGGTATAGTATAAAATGAAAGGGTGATAACGTCATTGTAGTGTTATCACCCTTTCAATTTTATTGTCTTCTTGTCAGCCTTTTGTCTCATTCATGTGAAGAGAAGTATTTCAAGAACTGTGTACGTTCGAAAGTATTGACTCCCTTCGGGTCGTTTACGTTCAGAATACCTTTGAACTGGCTGATGGTTTCCATACCTTTGCGGTCCATCCACAAGTTGAGGAAGCGGATGTATTCTTCAATGATGGTAGCTGAATTCTGATAAAGCACACTGCATATCTCTACGGCCGAAGCACCTGCCAATATTGCCTTGACAACGCCTTCGGGCGAGTGGATACCACCGGAAGCAGCATAATCGAGTTTGTTTACGGCTGCCGAAGCGATGCCTATCCAGCGCAGGGCTTTAGATAAATCGGCTTCATTGCTGAATACGTTGCCGGATACTTGTATCATTTTCTCAATGTTGATGTCCGGCTGGTAGAAGCGGTTGAACAGCACTACTGCGGCGGCACCGTTGGCGTACAGCTGGTCTATCAGCGCTATCGGGTTGGTCAGGTTGTCACCCAGCTTCATGATGACGGGTATCTTGACCGTCTTCTTGATGTGGCTCAGAATGTCGATGTGGCGTTGCTCGAAGGTTCCATATGTATACTGTACATCCGTCTGCAGTGCAAGGATATTGATTTCCAGTGCGTCTGCACCGGCTTCTTCTATTTTGGCGGCAAATTCCACCCAGTCGGCATTCTGATAGCAGTTGATGCTGGCTATGATGGGGATATTGCAAACCTTTTTGCTTTCCTTAATCAGGTTCAGATATTCACCCAGCTTATGTTCGCGGATATATCCTACAAGGTAGTCACTGCCTTCGGGGTACATGTTCGGGTCTCCCATCCAGTCAGCCTCCATCATGATTTGCTCTTCAAAGAGTGATTTTAGCACAATGGCACCTGCGCCGGCCTCAGATAGTTTCTGGTTCTTGGCGGCGCTGTCTGTCAGTCCGGAGCTGCTGACGATAATGGGGTTTCTGAGTTTCAGCCCTGCAAAAGTAGTTTCTAATGTTGCCATGATAATGATTTTTTATGGTTAATAGTTTCTTTCTCCAAAAATCTTGCTTCCTACACGTATTAAGGTGCTCCCGGCTGCAATGGCCTCGTGGTAATCGTGAGACATTCCCATGGACAATTCCCGGAATGACTCTGCATCGGCAAACCACTTGGTTTTCACTTCATTGAAGAAGCTACTTAAAGAACAAAACTCAGTTTTGATTTGTTCGTCATTGTCCGTATTTGTGGCCATGCCCATCAATCCGCATATCCGGATATGATTGAGCTTTCTCCATTCACCGGCTGCCAGCATTTCCCGGCATTCGTCAAAGCTGAATCCAAACTTGGTCTCTTCTCGGGCAATGTGCAACTGCAGTAGGCAGTTGACGGTTTTTCCGGCTTTGGCAGCCTGCTTGTCCACTTCGGCCAACAGCTTGTAGGAGTCTATGCCATGAATCAGCGCTACGTAAGGAACGATATATTTTATTTTGTTTGTTTGCAGATGCCCGATGGAATGCCATTCTATGTCTTTGGGTAGACTTTCGTATTTGGCAGTCATTTCCTGCACCTTACTTTCTCCGAACACACGCTGGCCGGCACGATACGCTTCTTCTATCGCCTCGTTGGGGTGAAATTTGGAAACAGCCACCAGCCGTACCTTTTCAGGCAGTTCGCTCAGTACTTGTTTTAAATTCTCTGCAATCATCGTTTTTTTGAGTTATGAGTTATGAGTTATAAGTTATGGCTCGCAATAATAATTCATAACTTATAACTCATCACTTAAATTAAACTTCCGGTTTGTCGTCGGGCTCTGCACTGTACGGATATACATCCATAATGGCGGTTTCCGCTACAGATGCTATCTGATAGTCGGCCATTGTGCCTTTCATGCCCTCATCCAGTTTCTTCACTGCATCACGCAGGTCGGCAGCCTGCACCAATACCTGGGTAGAGGTTTTCTTTTCCGCACCGCTTTTCTCGTCCAGTGTGATGAAAACCAGTTTACATTTAAACCAGCGGTCGGCAGCTTCCTCTTCGCTGGGGAACAATTCGCTATAGTTGGCACGTTTGATGTCCGATACGGTGAACTCTCCCGAAATGAACGGCGTCATCTCTTCGATGATGCGTGCTTCCGCTTCCGTAAAACTGAGGGCATCCACCAGGTACGGTTCGGTCACCTTCTTGTTCATTCCATTTTCCATTGTTTTCTCGTAACGGATCTTACATTCAAACCATGTATGCATTGCCATAATTTTCTGTTTTTAATTATTGATTTATTGTTAGTTAAGTTGCTTTATGCGTGCCTATGCCCGCCGAAAGCAGTGCAAAGATAGCCAAAAACTAAATGGATATAAAAAGTTGCCTTGCATTTTACGTGAAAAATTTATTGGAGAACCGGGACGGTACGTATGGGCATAAAAAAAGGAGTACCGCTGTACTCCAACCTTTGTTAACCTTAAATCTAATACTATGAAAAACACATTGCAAAGGTACGGACTTTTTCGACATTTGCAAGAGTGTCGGGGCATAAAATGTGTATTTGTAACACTTATTATGTTTTATGCCTTTGTACTACATCTTTTTTAAAACTTGAGGCGTGTTGCTGAAACATAAATTTGCATCTGTTTTGCTTCCACACTTCCACCCACCTCCTGCATCTCCCTATCCATCGGCATTTACTCTGCGGTGGAAGCAACCTGAAAAGGTGGAAGCAAAATTTGCTTCCACCTGCCGAAAACGTCTGAGTTTTGTCGTAACTTATTGTTCTTTAATATAATACCGCGCGTGGGTTACATAAATCGGTCAGTGTAGTTTTCCTGCATTTTCGAGTTTGCCCGACTATGAATAGTGGAGTCTGATGTCTTTTAAGTTGCTGTACAATACGTTTGCACCTTGTGCGCAATAGGCGCGGGCTACGTACTTCATCTGTAAAAGCCTTGGAGTTAGTGACGCCTAACGGCTATGAACAGCTCTGCT
>OHLI01001032.1_pt1 | contig 12182 bp, 9 predicted proteins | sample 1569051 | NCBI WGS metagenome assembly OHLI01 (sample SAMEA3879561, study PRJEB24766) | human gut metagenome | biome: human-associated habitat; feature: feces | place: USA | collected 1985/1987
AGCCCCGGGCTTCCTGCGGGAAATTCTGTGAAACGGTGGTTGACGGTCGCTGAGAGGACGGGCCTCATTTATCTGCTGCCGCCCTTTGACGGCAGGATCGGACGGCAGCTTGTTAAAAGCCCGAAAATTTACCTCATCGACACGGGGCTTCTTGCGCACCTTCTGCGCATCGATTCGCCGCAGACAATGGCCGAGCATCCTTTGGCCGAAAAGTTTTTTGAGACGTTTGTGGTTACCGAAATTCTTAAGAGCTGGGTGAATAACGGCCGCACGCCTGACTTTTGCTTTTTCAAAGAAAGCCGCGGGATGGTAATTGCTCTTTTGATCCGAAGCGGCGGAAAGTACTTTCCGGTGGCCGTGACGACAAAACAGCATCCGCTGCCCGTGGACTCCAAATGGATTCTGAAGCTCGCGCGGCTGGGCGTAAAGACGGGACCGGCTGCCGTCATTAGCACGGCACCGGGAGCTTACGCAGTGGCGCCTGACGTCGTCGTACAAAACGTTTGGTCGATCTGATCAATGGTTTGAGACGGCAACGAAAAAGCCCCGGCATCCGTAAGACGTCCGGGGCTTTTAACTTACTCAGTCAGTTCCGGTTAGAGCAGCGGAACGATGAGAAGTGCCACGATGTTGATGATCTTAATCAACGGGTTCACGGCGGGACCAGCCGTATCCTTGTACGGATCGCCCACGGTGTCGCCCGTGACGGCAGCCTTGTGGGCATCGCTACCCTTGCCGCCGAAGTGACCGTCTTCGATGTACTTCTTGGCGTTATCCCAGGCACCACCGCCGGTGGTCATGGAGATTGCGACGAAGATACCGGTAACGATCGTGCCCATCAGCACACCGCCCAGAGCCTGCGGGCCCAGAGCCAGGCCCACCACGATCGGAACGATCACCGGCAGAATCGACGGAATGATCATTTCCTTAATGGCGGCGCCGGTGAGCATTCCGACAGCCTTGGAGTAGTCGGGCTTGGCCTTACCTTCCATGATGCCCGCGATTTCCTTGAACTGACGGCGCACTTCAATCACCACGCTCCCTGCGGCACGGCCCACGGCTTCCATCGCCATTGCACCGAAGAGGTAGGGAATCAGACCGCCGATGATAAGCCCGGCGATCACGTAGGGGTTGGAGAGGTCAAACGTGAAGTCGACGTTAAAGGACTGCTTCAGAGCGTGCGTGTAGTCGGCAAACAAGACGAGTGCCGCAAGACCGGCGGAACCGATGGCGTAGCCCTTCGTGACGGCCTTGGTGGTATTACCGACGGCATCCAGGGGATCGGTGACGGCGCGGACCTTTTCGTCCAATTCGCTCATTTCAGCGATACCGCCCGCGTTATCGGTGATCGGACCGTAGGCATCAAGCGCCACAACGATACCGGCCATCGTCAGCATCGAGGTCGCGGCAACGGCAATACCGTAGAGGCCTGCGAGCCAGTAGCTCACAATAATGGCGATCACAACGCAGATCACGGGCATGGCGGTGGCCTTCATGGAAACCGCAAGACCCGCGATGATGTTCGTGCCGTGGCCGGTCGTGGAGGCTTTGGCCACATCCTGTACGGGCTTATATTCGGTACCCGTGTAGTACTCGGTGATGACAACCATCAGCCCCGTGAGAACCAGACCCACAATGGCGGTACCGAAAAGCGCACCCGTTGTCACGCCTTCAGGGAGCATTGCCGGATCGGAGAAGACAAAGTTGCCCACAAACCAGAAGGCAACGGCGGCGATCACGCCCGCGACAATCAAGCCGCGGTAGAGAGCCGTCATGATCTTCTTACCCGGGATGTAGTTCACAAAGAACGTGCCGATGATGCTTGCGATGATGGAAACGGCCCCGAGAATGAGGGGGTATTCCACGAGACGCATGGCGTCGCCCGTTGTGGCGAGCGCACCGATCATCATCGTCGCGATAAGGGTCACCGCGTACGTTTCAAAAAGGTCAGCGGCCATACCGGCGCAGTCACCGACGTTGTCGCCCACGTTATCGGCGATCACGGCGGGGTTACGCGGGTCGTCTTCGGGAATACCGGCTTCCACCTTTCCCACAAGGTCGGCACCTACATCGGCAGCTTTTGTATAGATACCGCCACCTACGCGTGCAAACAATGCCTGCGTGGAAGCGCCCATACCGAAAGTCAGCATGGTAGTGGTAATGATGCAGAGTTTATGGGTGGGAGTCATTACATCTTCCGGAATTACAGCATTCAGCAACAGATACCAGAAAGATATATCAAGCAAGCCAAGGCCAACCACTACCAGTCCCATCACCGCACCGCTACGGAAAGCCACGCGTAGTCCGGCATTCAGCGATGTGCGTGCCGCATTGGCAGTGCGAGCCGATGCGTAGGTAGCCGTCTTCATACCCAAAAAGCCGGAAAGTCCGGAAAAGAATCCTCCGGTAAGGAAAGCAATCGGCACCCAGGAGTTCTGCACTCCGAAACCGTATGCCATAATGGAGAAAAGGATAACCAGCCCCAGAAATACCCAGCCCACAATCTTGTATTGTTGGCGAAGGTAAGACATAGCACCTTTGCGCACAGCAGCGGCAATCTTAATCATCTGAGGCGTACCCTCACTCTCTTTCATCATTTCATGGTGGAAATACCAGGCAAAGCAAAGTGCCAGAACGGAAGCGGCCGGAACCAGCCAGAAAAGTAATTGGTCCATAGCATGATTCGTATTAAAAGGTTGAACGAAAGCCTAAAAGTATTGATTTGAAACGAAATAAGCAAATAGGCAGCCCTTTTTCTTGTTTTTTTGTATTTAATGAAAAAAATAGAGCATGAAATAGATAAATATTACAAGTTTTATAATACCTTTGTAACGGATTAACAAGCTAAATACAAAGGGATTATGAAACTTATCAGCTCTAAGCTTACATGCAAAATGATGGTTTGTACATTATGCAGCATTATGATGGCATTCCTATTCATGGGATGCGAACGCGACGTCTACAATCCCAATAATGGGAAAGACGATGAAAAGACTCCCAACTCTTTTGATTTTTCCACAACATCTTCCATCCAAGTCAATGTAAAGTACGATGTCCCCGAAGGTTATAAAGTACTTTTTGAAATCTATCTTGAAAACCCGTTCACCATCGACAAAAACGGTCAGATAATGAAACGCACAGACTTGAAACCGGTCATCAGACGCATGACGGACGGCAACGGTGCATATAACGGCAAGGAAATCATCAGTTCGGATTATGGAGACGAAGCATATATCTATACTTCCTATATAGGTGTGCCCAACATCTTCAAGACAGTTATTGCAGAAAATGCCATCACTGCCTATATAAAATGGGATACAGCCGATGACAGTCCGCAAACACGGGCAGGTTGGCAGGCACCCAAAGGATACCATACATTGGGAACATGGAGCAGAAGAGGATATCCTAATTATTTAGATAAAAACAATAATATTACAATTCCCGGTGATGTATTGACAATTATCAACAAGACCTTGACAGAAGGAGGCACATGCCCGGAACAATACCGGCAAAGTATAGATTTCGAAATCAATGACCCGCAAGGACGTGATGCAGAAGTGTATGTCCGGATGATTGGAGGGGGCAGCGGTGCAGCAAGTGCCTTCGGTTATTATTGCTACAAGACAGGTGCATCTTTAAGTGAAATCAAAAAAGCTCCCAAATGTATTGTTTTCCCAAATACTCTGATGGATGATTATTACAATAAAAGAGCTTCCGGACTAAAAGGCGGTGAAAGTGTAAAGCTTCACTACATAGACTCCAACGGAGTGGACCAAGGTACCGTGTTTCCCAATGGAGTAAAAATCGGATGGTTCCTATTGAACGACAGTTTCTATGGCGGAAACAGTACCCCCTTCTACTCTACTACAGAGCTGAATGAAGACAACCGTACACATACAGCCGCATTCCGTATCGATGATTTTATTGTGTTATCATTCGAGGACTGGACAGACGAGGATTACAACGATAGCCAGTTCAATGTATGGTCTAATCCCATAGAAGCCATCACCAATCCGGATATTCCTAATCTTAAGCCTGGCAGTGGTGATGAGGATAAGAAATACAGTCTGGAATACAAAGGAATCGTCGCTTTCGAAGACTGCTGGCCCAGCAAGGGTGACTATGATTTGAATGATGTCATTGTAAGATACCAGTCCGTATTGAATTTTAATAGCAACAATCAGGTTCTTTCTACAGAAGATACCTATGAGTTGCTTTGGTCCGGCGCCACCTTCAAAAATGGTTTCGCTTACCAACTGAATACAGAACGCAGCAATACCTCAACCGAAATGCTGGCAACCTCCACAACATTCAACGGGCAAGGACTGGATGCAGACCTTTCCAAAGCAACCGTCAATGTATTCCTAAGCGCAGTCAATGTAACAGAAGGAAATAGAAAAACCGCCACATATAAGATAAAAAACACCTTCAAGAGCCCATTGCCCCATGAGACGCTTGGAGTTCCTCCTTACAATCCGTTCATCATGGTACACGACGGATTAGGAAAACCACGCACAGAAGTGCATCTGGTGAATTATCCTCCGACCGAAAAGGCAGACATGACTTTGTTCCATACTGGAGAGGATTTATCTTCTGTACCGACAAGCTATTATATAGCCAACGGCAATTATCCTTTTGCTATCCATTTAAGCGGAGCAACAAGCTTCAATACTCCTGAAAGCCATCCGATAGACAAGAGCTTTGAACATTTTATGGATTGGGTCAATTCCAATGGAGCAAATTATAAGGACTGGTACAAATAACCGATAAAAGAAACTATTTATAAAGAAATGGCAGCCATTCATCAGGCTGCCATTTCTTGTATCTTCCTATATTGAATACTTAAAGTAAGCTTATTCCACCGTTACTGCCGTACCGCAGGCTGTAACCATCAGCATACTGCCGCTGCCTCCTACTGTTTCATAATCAAGGTCAACGCCAATCACGGCATTGGCTCCCATGGCTCGGGCATTATCCTGCATCTCGCGCAAAGCAGTCTCCTTGGCTTCGCGTAGCACTTCTTCATAAGAACCGCTTCGCCCACCCACCACGTCGCGAATACTGGCAAAGAAATCGCGGAATACATTGGCACCGATAATTGTTTCACCGGAAACGATGCCATAATAGCGGGTGATGCGTCCACCCTCAATAGTCGGAGTTGTTGTTACTAACATAATCTGTTTTTTTAAAGTTACTTATATAGTTAGACGCTGGCATATAAGGGAAAGTTGCAACGAAGAGTGAAAAAATTGTCAGAACATCCGGCTGACACGCTCTATACCTGCCACCAGTACATCTATTTCCTCCCGGGTATTGTAAAGTCCGAAAGACGCACGCACCGTTCCCTCTATGCCAAGACGCTGCATCAGCGGTTGGGCACAGTGATGCCCCGTACGTACGGCAATGCCAAGACGGTCGAGCAACGTCCCCATATCGAAATGATGGATATCACCTACCAGAAACGATATGACACTGCCTTTTTCTTCTGCCTCTCCGAAAATGCGCATGCCGGGAATCTCTTTCAGCCGTTGCATAGCATACTGGGTCAATTCATGTTCATAGGCGGCAATCTTGTCCATCCCGACCAGCGAAACATAGTCCAAAGCTTTGGCAAGCCCGGTGGTACCGATATAATCCGGTGTACCGGCTTCAAACTTGAACGGCAGCTCGTTGAAAGTAGTTTTCTCGAAAGATACATGCTGAATCATCTCTCCACCACCCTGATAGGGAGGTATCCTATCCAGCCACTCCTCTTTACCATAAAGCACCCCTACCCCCGTAGGACCATACACCTTGTGAGCGGAGAAAACGAAGAAATCGGCATCCAGGTCCTGCACATCCACCGGCATGTGGGGGATGGACTGCGCACCGTCCACCAGCACCGGAACGCCTTGCCCATGGGCAAAAGCAATCATCTCCTTGACGGGATTGACCGTACCCAGCACATTGGAGACATGCGCCACACTGACAATCCTGGTACGCTCGGAGAACAACTGCCGGTATTCATCCAACAAGAGTTCGCCCTTGTCATTCATCGGAATCACCTTGATGGCAATTCCACGCTTAGCGGCAAGCAGTTGCCAGGGAACAATGTTGCTATGGTGTTCCATCACAGAAAGAATCACCTCATCCCCCTCCTGCATGAATTCCTCACCGAAGCTGGAGACAAGCAGGTTGATACTCTCCGTCGTACCACGGGTGAAGACAATCTCATTCGTGCTGCGAGCATTGATGAAACGTCTCACCGTCTCACGCGAGGCCTCGTGCAGCTCTGTAGCCTGCTGCGACAGGAAGTGCACTCCGCGATGCACATTGGCATTCACCGAATAATATTCGTCCGTAATGGCATCCACTACCTGGCGAGGTTTCTGCGTAGTGGCACCGTTGTCAAGGTAAATCAGCGGCTTGCCATATACGGTGCGGGAAAGGATGGGGAAATCAACTCTCATTTTTTGAATATCATACATCATTTATAATCACTGTTTAAAAACATAATTTAAGAAGCAAAAAATTAAAAATTCCAAAAACGCTCATCTTGCTGATCCATATCTAGTCCATCATTATAATAACTATTATTATAATAATCATTTAACTCATCATACGTATTACTATTCCTACTTTCTAATTCATCTATTTCTTCTATTTCCACAACCTCCTTGATATGTGTTGCCGATTTTTGCAACAAGAAATAGCCTGAAGTTACAGCTTTCTCAAAAACTGTCTTACACAATCCTTCAGCATCACCTCCATTTTCTGCACATTCACCATTTTCAGTTTCAAGAAACGTCAAAGTCATAAAAGTAAATACTTCAGGTATATATTCAGTCTTTATATAATTATACATTTTACCTTGCCTCATTCTAAAATCTTTTGTTTCCCTCACTCTTTCACATACACCTGTAACAGAATTTGGTCTTGATATAAAATATGGGGAAGGTGTCTTCCATTTATATGACATCAATCTAATAAATGGACCATTACCAATAACATTTCCTCTACTATCTGTTGTATACATATTTTCCAACGCTTTGACTTGCGATTCAGTAGGAGGAAATAGTTTTTTTTCGAATTTCGGTAATGGTGACAAAGAATTCCAATAATCATCTTCATCAAGATATTCTGCATCTTCCTCATTCTCTATTCCTATAGCTCTAACAATGAAATAAGGAAGGTGATTTCCTTGTTTTACTTTTATCAAACTTATTACTTTACATTTCATAATACAATTAAGAATGCTCTATTTCTTACTTGCAGATGGCGCACCCCTGGCATTTGTTCAGTTCCCCCCGGAAACGCTTCTCTACCAGCAGATGCAGACGGTCTTTCAAAGCATCCAAACGGATGGTGTCGATAACTTCGTTGACAAAAGCGAACATCAGCAGCAGGCGCGCCTCGCGCACCGGAATACCACGCTGCCGCATATAGAAGAGAGCGCTTTCATCGAGCTGCCCCACCGTAGCGCCGTGACTGCACTTCACGTCATCTGCATAAATCTCCAGCTGAGGCTGGGTGTACATATGTGCATCTCGGGTGGCACAAAGATTGCGGTTGGTCTGTTGCGAACTGGTGTGCTGTGCGTCAGGGCGCACTAAAACCAGACCGGCAAAGGCACCTACAGCCTGCTCGTCAAGGACATACTTATAAAGCTCATTGCTGGTACAGTTGGGCACGGCATGGTCGATTGTCGTATGATTGTCCACATGCTGATTCTTGTCTGCAATGGCCATACCGCACAGATTCAGCTCCGCATGTTCACCGGCAAGCGTCACACAGGTTGTATTCCGTGTAGTTCCGTTGTGCAAGGTCATACCATTCAGCAATACATTACTATTGGCTTCCTGCCTTACATACATATTGCTGATACGTACCGTACTGGTGTGTGTCTCTTCGAGTTCATAAAAATCGAAAATGGCATTCTCACCGGCAAAGATTTCTATCACCTGCGTTGCCAGGAAGTTCACGCCGTCCATCGCATGGTCACACACCAACAAGCGGGCTTGTGCACCCTCCTCCAGAATAATCAGCACACGGCGGTTCACCATAAAATTGACGTCACCACGCAGGATATTCACCAGCTGAATAGGTTTCTCTACCACCACGTTCTTAGGAACATAAAACAGAACGCCGTCTTGTGCAAAAGCGGTGTTGAACGCCGTCACCCCATCCTCTGCCGTATCAGCCAACTTGCCATAATATTTCTTCACCAAATCGGGATGTTTCTCGGCCACCTCCTTCAGGCTGCCGAAGATAACCCCTTCAGGCAGATGGGACTTAGGCAAAGCCCTGCCATAAAAAGCATCGTTCACCACAAAATAAAGAGCAGTGCTCATATTGGGAACATCGCACTTGAACACTTCATAAGGATTCACCGGAATTTCCAACCGGTTCAAGTTCAAGCCATAATCCGGCTCAAAGAACTTGCTGATATCCGTATATTTGTATTTCTCCTCCTTACGGGTGGGAAAGCCCAAGCGCTCAAAGTCAGCAAAAGCAGCGGCACGCGGCGCATTCAGCACCTCGGCACTATGCCGGCATATCATCGCCTCCGTTTGGGAGAAAAGGTCTATGTATTGTTGCTCTACACTCATGTTTTCAGATTATGAGTTTATAATTCACCTGCTTCTTTCCTTATCCAATCGAAGCCACGTGTTTCAATCTCCTTCGCCAATTCCGGTCCACCGGTCTTTACGATACGTCCACCCAGCAGTACATGTACCGTATCGGGTTTGATATAGTCCAACAACCGCTGGTAGTGGGTAATGACCATAGCACTGGTTTCCGCAGTCTTGAGTTTGTTGAAACCGTCGGCCACAATACGCAAAGCATCCACATCCAATCCGGAATCCGTCTCGTCCAAAATAGCAAAAGTCGGTTCCAACATCGCCATCTGGAATATCTCGTTACGCTTCTTTTCACCGCCGCTGAAACCTTCGTTCACGCTACGGTTGGCCAGCTTGTTGTCCAACTCCACAATGGCACGCTTCTCGCGCATCAGCTTCAGGAACTCACTGGCCGACAAAGCAGGCAGATGGCGGTACTTGCGTTGCTCATTCACAGCCGCACGCATGAAGTTCACCATCGACACGCCCGGAATCTCTACCGGAGCCTGGAAAGAAAGAAAGATTCCTTCATGTGCACGGTCCTCAGGACTCATGGCAAGCAAGTCCTTGCCATTAAAGGTAATTGAGCCGCGCGTCACTTCGTAAGCAGGATGGCCAACCAACACATTACTCAACGTACTTTTACCAGCACCGTTCTGTCCCATCAGTGCATGTACTTCTCCATCACGTATGGTCAAGTTGATGCCTTTCAATATTTCTTTGCCATTGATGCTGGCATGCAGGTCTTTTATCTCTAACATCTTTATATTTACTATTTGACTATTTACAATTTACTATTTATAAATCACCCCACGCTTCCTTCCAGCGAAATGGCAAGCAATTTCTGCGCTTCTACGGCAAACTCCATCGGAAGTTTATTCAAAACCTCTTTGGCATAACCGTTCACAATCAGCCCCACGGCATCTTCCGTAGAAATACCGCGCTGATTGCAGTAGAATATCTGGTCCTCACTGATTTTGCTGGTAGTGGCCTCATGCTCCACGATGGCCGTTTCATTGTGAATATCCATGTAGGGGAAAGTATGCGCGCCGCATTTGTCACCAAGTAGCAAGGAGTCGCACTGGCTGTAATTACGAGCATTGTCCGCTTTCTGTGCCACGCGCACCAAGCCGCGGTAAGAGTTTTCGCTCTTTCCGGCAGAAATGCCTTTGCTCACAATGGTGCTCCGGGTATTCTTGCCCAGATGAATCATCTTTGTTCCCGTGTCTGCCTGCTGATGGTTATTGGTTACTGCCACACTATAGAACTCCGCTGTCGAATTGTCGCCGGAAAGGATGCAAGACGGATACTTCCAGGTAATGGCCGAACCTGTTTCCACTTGTGTCCAAGACAGTTTACTGTCCACCCCTTTACAATGGCCACGCTTCGTCACAAAGTTATAGACACCACCCCGGCCCTCGGCATCACCGGGATACCAGTTCTGCACGGTGCTGTATTTCACTTCTGCACGGTCGTGCACTACAATTTCCACAATGGCCGCGTGCAACTGGTTCTCGTCACGCATCGGAGCCGTACACCCTTCCAGATAAGAAACGTACGAATCATCATCCGCCACAATCAAGGTTCTTTCGAACTGCCCCGTATTGCGGGCATTGATGCGGAAATAGGTGGACAACTCCATCGGACAGCGTACCCCCTTCGGGATATAGACAAAAGAACCGTCGGAGAACACCGCCGAGTTCAGTGCCGCAAAGAAGTTGTCACGATAAGGCACCACCGAACCGAGATATTTCTGTACCAAGTCGGGATGCTCGTGTACAGCCTCGCTGAACGAGCAGAAGATGATTCCTTTCTCCATCAGTGTCTCCTTGAAGGTAGTCTTTACAGACACCGAGTCCATAACGGCATCCACAGCCATACCGCTTAACGCCATCTGTTCTTCCAGCGGAATGCCCAGCTTATTGAAAGTTTTTATCAACTCAGGGTCTACCTCATCCATGCTTTTCGGTCCTTCCTTCTTCTTCGTAGGGTCGGCATAGTAGGATATGGCCTGATAATCTATTTCGGGAATGCGGAGATGTGCCCATGTAGGCATCTCCAATGTCAGCCAGTGGCGATATGCCTTCAGGCGGAACTCCAGCAACCATTCCGGTTCTCCCTTCTTCTCAGAGATAAGCCGCACTACATCTTCATTCAGCCCGCGCTCAATGATGTCTGTATGCACGTCGGTCGTGAAACCGTACTTATACTTCTCCTGAGTGAGTTCCTTTACATATTTATTGGGTTCTTCTTGTTGCATCACTTCTATAATTACAAATTATGAATTACAAAATCACGGTTCACGGTATCAGTCAAAGTCTCCGTTTACAATCTGCTCCGTAACCGCCTTTGCTGCGGGAAAGAATATCCCGGCAAACTCTTCCATAGGATAATATAACACTGATTCTTTCTTTTTTGTTTTGCTAATCAGCGTATTGTCTCCGTCTATAAATTCGATGACACCAATCAGCAGGCTCGTCAGCAGGAGGTACTTCAAAGCCCCTAGACCAGCCCCCAACCAATGATTGAGCCAGCCCAGCGAGACGGCCTCCATTGCCCGGGTCAGCAGAGAAGCCACCAGGGAGAAGAGCAAAGGAACAGCCAGCCAGATGAAGACAAATGCCAGTACTTGCGCCACTGTCATAGAGTCTGTCAACATGGGGCACAGCTTCACTGCCAACGAGGCATACAAAGCCTTTGCCGCCAGCAGACCGACAATCAGCCCCAGCAGAGAGGCCAATTGCTTCACAAAACCTTTCATGAAGCCGATGATTGCGCCCAAGCCGAAAGCAGCCAATATGATGATATCTATAATTGCCATAAAATTAATGTACCAATGTGACAATATGCTAATGTGCCAATATGCTAATGGGTCAATGAGCAAATAACTAATATGCAAAATGTGCCAATTGCCCTGCGGCATTTTCTGTACGCGCAGCCAATTGGCACATTAGCATATTTGCACATTATTCAATTATAATGTTTGCTTCACTTCTATTTCTTCGTAAGATTCGATAATATCGCCCACCTTGATGTCGTTGCAGTTTGTCAGGCTGATACCGCACTCGAAATTGGTACCTACCTCCTTCACGTCGTCCTTGAAGCGCTTCAGGGCATTGATGGCACCCGTAAAGATTACGATACCGTCGCGTATCAAACGGGCCTTGTCGCTGCGTTTCACCTTTCCGGTCTTGACCATGGCACCTGCCACCAGTCCCACCTTCGTGATGTTGAACACTTCGCGCACCTCGATGGTTGCCGTTATCTGCTCCTTCAATGTCGGTGCCAGCATACCTTCCATGGCAGCCTTCACCTCTTCGATGGCATCGTAGATGACGGAGTACTTGCGGATATCCACACCCTCCTGCTCTGCCATCTTGGCGGCAGCACCCGAAGGACGTACCTGGAAACCGACGATAATCGCATCCGAAGCGGCAGCCAGCGAGACATCCGATTCGGAAATCTGACCGACACCCTTGTGGATTACGTTTACCTGCACCTGCTCCGTAGACAGCTTGATTAAAGAGTCGCTCAACGCTTCCACAGAACCGTCCACGTCACCCTTCACAATCACGTTCAGCT
>OHLI01001036.1_pt1 | contig 12138 bp, 5 predicted proteins | sample 1569051 | NCBI WGS metagenome assembly OHLI01 (sample SAMEA3879561, study PRJEB24766) | human gut metagenome | biome: human-associated habitat; feature: feces | place: USA | collected 1985/1987
CTAAGGATCTTATTTATATATTTCATATTCCATATTTTTAATAGTTAACATATACTTTATTCTACATCCGGTATTGGTGTAGGTGCCGAAACCAACGGATTGTTCTCCAATAATGGATTATATTGTACTTCCTTATTAGGAATACTGTAAATCTGGACCGGATCACCTGCTGTAATATTAAATACGGCAGTAGCCGGGAAGCCGCAGCCTAAACGGTTGACTCCCTTGTTCAGACGCATAATGTCAAAATATGCCATACCTTCTCCCCAGAATTCAAGGCGACGTTGTTGCCAAACAGCTTCTTGCACAGCTTCCGGTGTAGTAGCTGTACACTGATAAGACGGGTCACGATATGCAGTAACAAACGAGTTAAGGGTGGATACACCGCCACTGACATTACCGCTCATAGCTTGTGCCTCAGCCTTGATAAGATACATCTCCTCAACACGCATCAATATTATATCCGTAGCATTGTTGTCAGTTCCCCATTGGTCATTCAGCACCCCATACTTCACTTGTGTATAGGCAGGTGCCTTTTTCCCGGTAATATATGTTTGGGCTGCAGCAGGCAAATTGGCAGATACACCTTCACCATTCAGGAACCATCCCTTGCGGACATCACTGGCAGGAATCTCATTATAGAGTTTCGGACTGATTCTACGCCATCCGCCTACAGAAGCATAACCATAATTCAAAGACCCCATGTGTGAAGGGAAGTTACAAATACCGGTTGTACTTACACGGTCCTGTTCTGTAATCAGGATACCCCACATCCATGAATTGTCTTCGATATTAATGAATGAAGGCTTGCTTACATCAGCACGGGAGTATGGAGTGGCAGTAGTCTTGGCCAGTGCGGCTTCCGCATCCTTTAAAGCTTCTGCATAGTTGTGCATTGCCAAGTAGACACGCGCACGGATACCGTAAGCGACATCCAAGCTGACATAGCGCTTGTCAGCACGTTCTTTTGTAGTGGCTGTCAGCAACTCAATAGCTTTATTCAGGTCTGCCAAGATAAAATCATAAGTTTCCTGCACCGTAGAACGGGCGCAGCCATTGGCTGCAACTTCTGTTGCATTCTGCTCTGTAATCAAAGGCATACCCATAGCGCTCTCATGTCCTTTGTAATTGAACTGATACAACTGTATCAACGTAAAATAGTCAAAAGCACGGACAGCTAATGCCTGCGCCAGATAATATTGTAACGTAGGATCTTCAGTTTCGTTATCTACAGTACCGATTACGTTATTGGCTGTAAAAATCTGATTGTACAATGTACCCCAGAATTCAATGGTAGCTGTACTTGTATTCAAGCAGTCACTGTAATCGGCTGAATTGGAATACCAGTTATAACCAGTAATATCTGCCACCATGTCCGTACCTCTTGATTCCGTGGCCAGCATAATGGTCGGATAACCTATATCACTATGCACATTGTCATCTTCTGTGTAGATTTTGGCATATTGGGTGAAATTTGCAGCCACAGCTGCTACGCTGGCTTCCAATCTGGAAGGATCAGATTCAACAACTTCTTCCTTTTGGTCAGATGTAATAGTCGAACTCAGCGGTTCTGTATCCAGATCTGTACATCCAGCTACCATCAAACCGAGCATAACATACGGTGTTATCTTATATAATTTCTTCATATTTTTTCTGTATTTTATTATTGAACTATTATCAGAATGTTACTTTCAAACCGCCGGAAATAGTACGTATAGGCGTATATCTATCTGTAGAAGCCGTTGTGTAGCTCATACGTGGATCAAGCCCTTTACGGGCAGAGAAAAGAGCCACATTGTCAGCCGCACCGTAAATACGCAAGCTTCCAATACCCAGACTTCTCAACCATCTCTTAGGTAAAGTATAGCCCAGGGTGATGTTATTGATAGAGAAATAATCAGAACTTGTCAACCAACGGTCTGATGAAGAGTTGGTGTATTTATCAATGGCATCTACACGCGGAATATTGGTATTTCTATTCTCTGGTGTCCATGCATTCAAGATATCCTTGTGCCAGTTATATCCCATGTAGTGGGAGTCACCGCCATGCATGAAAGCTTGATAGCCACTATCATAAATCGTACCACCCAACTGATAAGCACACTGGATGGAGAAATCAAAGCCACGGAACTCCAATGTTGTACCGACACCGCCATAGATAGTAGGCAACAGGTCACCGGAAGCTTGTCTATTGGAATTGTAGGCAGCAGACCAATCTTTATCCTTATACTCTACACCGTTTTCGTCCTTTGCCCAATACAGAGCTTCGCCGGAATCAGGATCTACCCCTGCATATTTTGTCAAATACATCTGGTACAAAGATTCACCTTCACGATAAATATAGGAACCATCAATCATCTCTCCTTTCAAATCCGGATGCAGCTCAAGAATCTTATTTTTCATCAATGTTCCATTCCAATTGATCACCCACTTTAAATCATTAGTTTCAATAGGAGTATAGTTCAATTCAATTTCCACACCGGAGTTGCGTACCGAACCGATATTCATAGGAAGTTGGGTATAACCGTTAGACATCGCTACCGGTTTATAATACAACATATCCTTAGTCTGGCGGTTGAAGTATTCGATTGTACCGTCAATACGTCCTCCCAAAAGAGCGAAATCCACACCTACATTGAATGAATTGGATGTTTCCCAAGTGATATCTTTGCTCCCCTTGTAGTAGAGCACACCATCAGAGAATACACCGTCAGACCCGCTAACCGTGAACTGATCCAGATACGGATAGTAGTTTGTATATCCCTTATAATAGAGGTTGTCATTACCCTGCTGACCGAAAGAAGCCTTCAGCTTCAGCATGTTGATCCAATCGTATTGACTGATAAAGTTTTCTTTTGCCATATCCCATGCTGCACTCACACTCCAGAAGTTACCCCAACGGTTATCCGGATGGAAGCGTGAAGAAGCATCACGACGATAAGAAACACTACCATAATATTTTTCATTGAAATCGTAGCTGGCACGTGTAATGATACCGATTGTGGCATATTCATTGTAACTGCCAGAACCATTCTTGCGGTCGATAACATTAGATGCAGTCCAGTTCTTGTCACTATACATGTTATATCCTAAAATATAGTGACTTTCCGTGTTGAAGTCCATACTTTCATAGCCGGCAAGAATATCCAAGTTATGGTTGCCGAATGTCTTTTTGTAATTCAACAGATATTGTTGGTCAAGCGAATAAACGCGTGAGGAGTATTGCATAACAGAACCGCCATAGGAAGCCGACTGACCATAATACTTGTTACCCACACTATGCTGGCGTGTGTTGTCAATATGCAAGCCCAAAGAAGCTGTCAATGACAAACCGTCAATGATATCAATCTTTGCATACCATTTCCCATTCAGAATATCCATCAGATATTTTTCAGTATCATAAAGGAAACCGCTCATAGGATTGGACATGCTCATAAAATTACGGGTGAAGTTTGTACTTGAACCATCACCATAGTCATATACATGATAGCCAGTATTGGCATTATATTGGAAACTGCCGTCTGCATTCCGTACATACATCGGATAGATTGGTGCGATAAAGTTACCAACAAAGAACGCATTACCGGAAGAAGTAGCAGCATCGGTATCCTGATCGCCCGGTGAACGGCTTGTTACATTTGAATAGCTAAGATTAACTCCGAGCTTCAACCACTTTTTAGCCTGATAATCCACGTTCATACGAGTGGAGATACGTTCGAAACCTGAATTTTCAATAATACCTTCATCATTCAAATAACTGGCAGACAGATAGTAGCTTAATTTGTCCGAACCACCAGAAACACTAAGATTATACTCTTGGCGCAAATTACTTTGGAACATCTCATCAGACCAGTTGTCCGGTGTATAATAATAGTCACCGTCACTATATCCCAGAGTTGCATAAGGGTTCAACTTGCCGTTCCGGCCAATAAGATATTGTCCATCAGGTATGGTATAAACTTGGTAGCCCAGCTTTGGAAACAAGTCTGCATTGGCCAATTGATAAGCCCGTTCTGCTGTATATCCGCTATTATATAGGTATCCGTTATACAAAGCAGAATATGCAGTCTCCATATAGGTATTTGCATTCTGCAATACATCATAGTTTTTCACTAAGCGGGAGTTGACTCCCCAACGGGCGTCTAAAGAAATCTGCGTATCACCGCTCTTACCTTTCTTTGTAGTAACCAAAATAACACCGTTTGCACCACGTGCACCATACAAGGCAGCAGCTGCGGCATCTTTCAATACGGTCATTGATTCAATATCTTGTGAATTGACAGCGGAGATATCTCCTTCATAAGGAATACCATCCACTACATACAGAGGATTGTTGCTGGCATACATAGAACCGATACCGCGAATACGAACTGTCGCACTCGTACCCGGCTGGCCATTTGTACTTTGTGTCTGCACACCAGATACAGTACCGGAAAGTGCATTCGATAAGTTGGAGACCTGACGTTTCTCCAATGTCTCAGACTTGATCACAGAGGCTGAACCTGTAAAAGCAGACTTCTTTGCTGTACCGTAAGCTACCACCATTACCTCATCAAGCATCTCAGAATCGGAACGCATGAATACTTTTATATTCGGCTTAATATCAACCTCTTGGGTCTGCATACCAATATAAGAAATCACCAAAGTTTTCGCGGAACTACAATGTGTATAATATATTGATAATAAAGAATATACAATAAGTCAAAGAATTGGCTAAAACAAGGAATACTCTTTTCAAAGCTATCCTATATGGGTCTACAATAAACAAAACCTTACTTATGTGATACCATTAATAAATGTAATATTTTGATTAATAGCTGTTTGAGTATCAATTAATGTACTACGGTTGTAAAATTAGTATTCCTCTTTTTAAAAGAATGGGTAATTATGTCAATATCTATTATTTGTTTATTTTTCGTTGAATATTTACTTGTATTACTTATTTCATCCATAAGAATATTGCATTTCATGTAAATACTATTTCAAATTACAGAATAACCATTCCCATTTCAGATAGAGATAAATATTAGTTTATTCCTATTTCAAATATAGGAAATCTGTGTTTGCTGTATAAAAAACTAATGAACTTATGAGATCATTTCTAAAGGAGCTTAATAAATTACTTTATAGTTTCTTGTGTAAAAGTTCAAGGAGAAATTCATTTTATACAAATTATCGTCTCTAATTGGTATTATCGTAATGTGCATTACGATAATAGTGGACTTGATGTAAAATGATAAGGTGTATTATGAAATTCTATAGTCGAAAAAAGAATTGGCAGTTTTAAAGAATATAGCAGAACAGTCTCAAGAAGAATCGTAAATGACGGTTTTAGGCGTATCGATAAGACCTCACTTTTATTGAAGCCAACGGATGGAAGACCGGCATTGTATTTTTTCATTTTACGAATTGGTAAAAATTGGACACAATAATGAACGGATAGATTGGGGAATATTGAAGAAAAAAGGAGAATATTTTCTCACAATCAACAAAGAATGGGAAAACTGCTCTGTTTCTTATAAAGGGCTTTTTTTGGAAGATATGTAATCTTGAAATAACACTTCCCCTGAAGTTTTTTGTAGGATTAAGAGAAGAAAAGCCACCCATTTCACAATGAGTGGCTTCTCAAAAACACTTTATTATGAAATTCCGGTATGTTCAACCGGATGAATCATCATAGTTGTCGCATTATTATTGTTGGGGTAATGCAGCTTGATTAGTCTGCACAGATAGCGCTTCTGTGTTATTTTTCCGTATAACATGTCCTTTGAGGTATTAATTCTGGTCGCTCGGAGAAAGCTGAGAATTATTCTCTATTTCAGAGAGAGGTAATTGGTAAAGGAACGGCCTGTCTTCTTGGTTATAACGGAACTTACCGGCAGAGAAGTGATTATTATTTTCTGCGCCCCAAGTTTCATCTGTACGATCTACAGGAATATTCAAACGACGATTATCAATATATTCCAAACCTTCACCCCAGAACTCTACACGTTTCTGATAAATGATTTCCTCTATCAGGTCAGCCTTATTCGTGAAAGTGTAATTATAATCGGGCTGGCGAGTCTTCATAAAGCTATTCAGTTCAGTCACTGCTTCTGCAGAACTCTTGTGAGCCAAAGCTTCCATTTTTATCATGTAAGCTTCTTCTGAACGCAGGTAAATATAATCTCCCAGTTCCCATCCGCTGAACACACCGGCCTTGATGTTATCACGACCTGTACCGATAAATTTTACAGCTTGGTATTCCACGGCAACTGGGGACTGAGTGTCACGAATCAATGTTATACGATTACCGGAAGCATCTGTTACACCTGTAGAACGGTCGCAGCAGAACCATTGCAGACGGATATCAGTATCCGCGATACGGTCTACTAATGGCTTAAAGGCAGCGCGCCATACACCGATGCCGGCATACCCATCACCATAAGTATCCATCTGCGAGAAGAAAGACATATAAGTCGTACTATTGTCTGCTGTAATATCACATCCGAATACTACATCCGGTAAGCTGATATTACTGAATCCCTGGAGTATCTGGTCTTCACTCTGCAATATGGGGAAATTATCAATCACCACTTGCGCATACTTTATCGCCTCATCCCATTCATGGATAACCATATTTGCACGAGCCAAATGCATAGCTACCACGCAGCCATCCATATCAGTGGGTGAGGAAGTACGCGTCATATCCAAATTCTTGAACAAATCGAAAGCAGTAGTAAGGTCACTCTTGATTTGTTCATAGATTTGGGCTACAGTAGCACGTGGCTGGTCACCTTCTGTATCCTCTGTAATAAGCGGTACACACGGAAACTGGGAGAAGTCATATTTCTCTCCACGGCCCCATTTCGTTCCATCCGCACCGGTATAGTAGGAATGCTGATATAAGTAAGTCAGTTGTAAGTAGGCATAGCCACGGAAACCAAGGGCAATGGCACGATATTTCAAATTGGCGGGATCTTCACTGCTGGGGTCAATCAGCTTGAGGATATTGTTGGCATTGGCTATGACGCGATAGTACTCTTTCCAACGGTTGTTGGTCGGAGTATAGTTCTGTTGCCAGTAATCCAGCAAATAATGATACATACTCATGGCGAAACGTCCGGTCATAATCATATCGTTGCCCATCAGCGATGTTAAGTAATCAAAACTCTTTTGACCGAAATAGTTGTGACTCATATTGACGTCAACATACTGTTGCATATCAGTATACATACCTGCCACAGCAGCTGAAAAAGCCTTATCAGGATCTTCCTGAGCCACATTGCCCAGTTGGTCTTCAGTCAAATAAGCGGTAACATCAGCATCTTCAATGCAAGATGTAAGCAGGCCTCCAGCAAGAAGCACCTGCATCATATATTTCATTATCTTCATATACAATTTTATTTTTTAGTTTAGAATGTAAGGTTGATACCTCCGGAAATCACACGCATCGGAGAATAGCCTCCATATTCATCATCAGAACCAGCCATTGCCACACGAGGGTCAAATCCCTGACGTTTGGACCACAAGCCGAGATTATCTGCCGTAGCATAGATACGCAGTTTCTCAACACCCAATTTCTGCATCAGGTTCTTCGGCAATGTGTAGCCCAAAGTGATGTTACGGATGCTGAAGTAGCTGGCCTTTATCAGATTGAGGTCTGATTGCTGAGTGAAAGAGTTGGAAGCATTGTCAGCATTCCAAATAGGAAGTGAACCTTGACCGGTCTCAGGGTTGAATGTTTTCCACATATCCTTATTATGACCTACGTAGAATGAAGAGCTCATGCCGGACAGATAAGAATAGTCATAAGCATAGCCACCAATTTGGAAAGCCGTTGCTATAGAAAGGTCGATTCCCTTGTAAGAGAAAGTAGTGCTCAAACCACCGTTGAAATCGGGCAGTGCAGATTTTCCAATGAAGTAGCGGGTTGCGTCTGCATAAGTGGTGGTGGTAGTACGGCCTGTCACTTCCCCTTTCTCGTTTGTCTCATCCATGTACCACATGGCATTTCCTTTTTCGTCCATGCCGGCATACATATAAGTATAGTATTCAAAGCGGCTCTTACCTTCGCGCAGGTTGAACGGACCGGAAGTGATACCATTTTCACGGTTTTCTTCGGGCAGTGTCACGATGCGGTTCTTGTAGTGAGATCCCACGAGCGATACCGTCCACTTTAGGTCGGGCTGATTGAAAATATCCACATTCACTTCAAACTCTATACCAGTGTTTTTCATCGCACCCAGGTTTTCCCAATTATACGGACGTCCGGCTGTAGAGTAAGCTACAGGGCGCTTGAAGAGCATATCGTCTGTACGACGATAAAAATATTCGAATGAACCGTATACTCTGTCGAATAGACGGAAATCTACTCCCACGTCAAAAGTCTTCTGCTTTTCCCAAGTCAAGTCCGGATTACCGTAGAATTCCGGTGAATAACCCAACTCTGAACCATTCCAAGTAACTGTGTATTGGTCTTGATAAGGCGTGTACACATAGGCATAGTCATACTCCGAAAGGATGCTTTCATTACCTTGGGTACCATAAGACGCACGCAGTTTCAAGTCGTTCAACCAAGAGTTTGTACCCTCCATGAATGCTTCGTTGGAAATACGCCAAGCGGCACCTACCGACCAGAAATTACCCCAGCGGTCCAAGAAGCGGGAAGTACCGTCGCGACGGAAGGCTGCAGAAAGATAATATTTGTTGCTATAGTCGTAGTCTGCCATACCGAAATACCCCTCGATGTTATGGTTTGCCGTGTAGCTGTTAATGTATTGCATTTGTCCACCGTTGTCCAGTTCCGGATTGTTCGGATTAAAGAAATTGGTCTTCTGTCCTGCTAAATACTGATATTCATACTTATAGTACTCGTGACCTATCTTGGCCGACAAGTGGTGGTTATCGCCAAAAACATTGCTGTAGGCCAGAATCTGGTTGAAGTTGGTAGTCGTAGTGTTGTAGCTTCCTTTTGTACCACGACCACCGAAAGAGTGTCCGTCACCGATGAGCGGAGTGTAGAATACTGTCTGGCTACTGTTCGTGAAATCATAACTGTAATTTGCTGTAAACTTGAAATTCTTCAAGAACGAGATTTCCAGATACGAGCGTGAAGTCAGATTATTGTACACAGTTTCACGAATATCCTCTTTCATATTGGCTATCACATTCTGGTTAGTAGCCGTAGGACGTTTAGATGTACCGTCTGTCTCACCGTTTCCGGCATCATACATAGGACTTCCGTCCTCATAATATTTCATATTACCTTCTGCATCATAGGCATGAACCGGGAAGATGGGAGCCCAAGAACGTGCCACCTCAAAAGGATTGGAGGCAGCTCCGGCATTCTCTTGTACACCATTCTGAGTTGCTTTGGAATAGCCTACATTGGTACCTACCTTCAACCAGGATTTCAACTGAGAGTTAACGTTGGCACGAGCCGTAAAGCGCTCATAAGAAGAACCTAGCACATAAGAGTCATTGTCCAGAAAGCCCATAGATACATAGTAATCTGTGCGGTCATTACCACCCGATGCAGATACATTATACTCTTGACGGAAGGCATTGTCGAACAAGGCATCGGCAAACGAATCATTATAACGCAGACGTGCATTGGGGTTAAGTTTTCCATCTGGTGTTACCAGATACTCTCCTTGCGGGATGATATAAGCATTGTAATTACCCAGTTCGCCCAGCAAATCCTGACTGGCTGCTAAATTAGAGTCTTCAATGGATTTTCCAGCCGCCCAATAGGTGTTACGAAGACCATACCAAGACAAACGGTAGAACTCTCCCGGATCAGTAGCCATATCATAGTCCTTGTACGCACGCTGTGCCACACCCCAGGAGCCGTTAAAGTTGATGGCCACCTTGTCTTTGCGTCCGGTCTTGGTAGTAATCATGACCACACCACCTGCTGCACGGGAACCATACAAAGAGTTGGATACAGCATCTTTCGACACGTTCACTGAAGCAATGTCTGTAGGGTTGATGTCCGACAACTTGCCGTTGAAGGGCACACCATCTACTACAATCAGTGCATTGTTGCTGGCCGAAATAGAACCGATACCGCGTAATACGATATTGGCATCTTGTCCCGGCTGGCCGGAAGAACTTACAACTTGCAAACCAGCCACAGCTCCTTCTAATGCATTGGACACGGATGTAGCTTGTGAATTACTGATAATCTCATTCTTTACACTGCTGATAGAACCCACCAAATCTTGTTTACGTTTAGTGCCATAAGCCACTACTGTTACTTCATCAAGTATCTCTGTATCAGGCATCATAACCACTTTTACGCTCGGTTTGATTACCACTTCTTGAGTCTTCATACCGATGTACGAAATCACCAGAGTTTTCGCGGAACTACAACTCTTTTATTTTATTAATAATCAAGCTATTATACCATGTAATAGAAATCGCTATAGCGAAATTTCCTTTCTCACAAGATATGTGTATAGGGGTACAATGCATAAAATCTTACTGCTGTGATACTATTTGTTGGATTAATGACTTGGTTATCATATGTATATCATAAAGTTAATACGTTGCTTAAAGATTTTAAATGATTCTTCCTCTTATATGAAGAATATCTTTTGTCAACATCTATCATCCTAACTGCTTTCGATGAAGCATTTACTCTACATTGTCATTTTATTAGCGAAAGTACTAAAGTCTATGTAAAAGAATATTTCAATAGCTTCAAAAAACAGTAAACTCAAAACTTTGTGATTAGCTAAACAATCAAGACAACTGTTGTTTCTTCATAACAGTTTTCATCATTTTTGCTTCCACACTTCCACCCGCTCCTTGTATCCCTCTATTCATCGGCATTACAGACGCTGTGGAAGCAATGCAAAAGTGTGGAAGCAAAATTTGCTTCCACACCGTTTCACAAACAGAAATACTGACACCACAAGAAGATAACATGTAGTAACACAAGTTATTAATTTCTTGCATCACATCTTATTTATATCGTACCTGACGAAATCAATATCCTGCAAACACGGTATTAATTCCATCTCCTCCCCCTTCAAATGCAATCAGAACAAATGCGTACAGCCACACAAAGCCAAGACTTCAATACTGTTTTCCTCTGTGCTTTATTCAGAGAATGAAGGTATTTATTACGTCGGACATAAGGAATCAACAGTATGCAACGGCCATGATGCAATCGCCTAACGGCCATCAACAACCCGCTTAACAGCCGTCAGCAGATCGCCGCACGACCATTAGGCGCTGATAAGGCAATAAGTAAAAGGGAACACTCCCCTATACACAAGTAAACAAAGCCCTATATACAACGGATTGAAAGCAGCGGTTTCCCTTAGAATATCCTGATGAAAAGCAACCCCAGCCCGATGGCAACGCCAGTCGAAACAAGTCCGGGAAGCATGAACGAGTGGTTCAGCACATACTTGCCGATACGGGTAGTTCCGGTACGGTCGAAATTAATGGCTGCTACTACGGTGGGATAGTTGGGAATAAAGAAGTAACCGTTTACGGCCGGGAACAGAGCAACCAGTATCATAGGCGAAATGCCCAAAGCGATGCCCAAAGGCATCAGTGCGCGCACAGTGGCGGCCTGGCTATAAAGCAGAATCGACATGGCAAACAAGGCTATCCCGAACAGCCACGGCATTTGCCTCACCACTCCCTCGATGGACTGGGTCAACTGAAGCATGTTTCCCTGAAGAAAAGTATCTCCCATCCAGGCAATGCCGAATATGGCAATCACCGCCTGCATGCCTGCCGGGAAGACGGAGCCTTGCGTTACCTTCATGCCGTCGGTGCGAGTCAGCAGCAAGATGAGGGCGGCGGCAGAGAGCATCACGATTTCGATAATGGCGGACATGCCGAGTCTCACCGTCTCGCCGTCTATCACGAAGGCAGGACGCAAACTGTCGAACGAACCAAAGAACACAATAAAAGCAGTGGCAAGGATAAAGATAAGCACAGACAAGACGGCATGCCGTTTATTGTGTATATCCTTTATCTCCACCTTCTTGACATCAAGATAGCCTTCGGTCAACCTCTTTCTGTACTCCGGGTCGTCTGCCAACTCCTTGCCCACCTTCATGGAGAACAAGGCGCCCACAAGTACCCCGATAATGGTAGCAGGAATCGTTATTTTCAGAATATCAAACAAGGTGA
>OHLI01001039.1_pt1 | contig 12067 bp, 10 predicted proteins | sample 1569051 | NCBI WGS metagenome assembly OHLI01 (sample SAMEA3879561, study PRJEB24766) | human gut metagenome | biome: human-associated habitat; feature: feces | place: USA | collected 1985/1987
TCATTCGTTTGCCTTTCTGTTTGGTTTATCTTGATTTCTATGCGAACTTAAAAGAATGGTAATTTATTCAGATAAATAGTTTGAATTATTAATAAAATCATACAGATATTTTTCTTGTGTCTCATCTGCTGGGATGTTATAGTGTGCGTATCAATTGAAGTAATACGGATAATACACCTACGATATTCCAAAAGGAGGAAGCGAAGTGATACAGCTTAATTACAGGGATGCAAAGCCTATTTACGAACAGATTAAAGATGGAATGCGTCATCTTGTGATTTCCAATGCATTGACAGCGGATGAAAAACTGCCATCTGTGCGTGAACTGGCAGCAACACTGGCAATTAATCCGAATACCATCCAGCGGGCGTACCGTGATCTGGAGAAAGAAGGATATGTCTATACCATTTCCGGGAAAGGAACATTCGTGGCTGCCCAGAAGCATGTAAAGGATGCAAGAACAGTGGAATTAAAAGGACATTTTGATGAAATTGTATCAGAATTGCTGTATCTGGCAGTAGAGCCGGAGCAGTTGAAACATCGGATAACGGAACTGGAAGGAGAAGAAGATATTCATGATACGGGTAAATAATGTAGTGAAAACATTTGGGGATTTCCGGGTGTTAGACGGTGTAAACCTGCATGTAAGGGATGGAGCAATTTATGGACTGGTAGGACCGAACGGAGCCGGGAAATCTACGATAATAAGACATATTACCGGAATCTATAAGCCGGATGCCGGCAACATAGAAATAGCCGGGATGCCGGTGTATGAGAATCCTCAGGCAAAGGCCAGATTTGCATATATTCCGGATGATCTTTTCTATTTCCAGCAGGCAGATGTCATGGAAATGAAACGCTTTTATAAGGGAATCTATAAGACTTTTGATGAAGATTTGTTTTTCCGGATCCGGGATGCATTTTCCAACATTGATCCGAAGATGACCATTCGGAGAATGTCAAAGGGAATGCAGAAGCAGGCGGCTTTCTGGCTGGCAATCAGCTGCAGACCGGAGCTTATGATTTTAGATGAGCCGGTAGATGGACTAGACCCGGTAATGAGAAGGCAGATCTGGAGCATCATCATGTCTGATGTGGCAGAACATGGAACTACGGTGTTAGTATCTTCCCATAACTTAAGAGAGCTGGAGGATGTCTGCGACCATGTGGGCATTATGCATCATGGAAAAGTAATGTTAGAACGTTCCTTAAGCGAACTACAGGGAAGTGTCTGTAAGATTCAGGTGGCATATCAGGAAAGAATGCCGAAGCTTCCGGCTGATTTTGAAGTGTTACATATGTCCAGTACCGGAAGGGTATATACCATGATTGTAAAAGGCAATCCCAAAGAGGCAAAGCTGCGGTTAGAACAGACTTCGCCGATGCTGATTGATGTGCTGCCTCTGACATTGGAAGAAATTTTTATTTACGAATTAGGAGGTGCGGATTATGCGGTCAAAGACATCTTACTTTAATGAGACGGTATTTTGGAAAAATATTACGCATTTCTGGCCTGTCTGGCTGATTTATACGATATTGCTGCTATGTATGGTTCCTCTGCGGCTGTTAGTGAATTCCGGGATTTCTTATGAAGGTTATTCAGCACAGGAAATTAAAGAAATAAAAATGAATAATTTTATGCAGATCCTGTTTTCGGATGGAAGTGGTGCGCTTATAGCACTCCTTAGTCTGGCAATTGGAATTATTGTAGCAATGGCAGTATTTTATTATCTTTATAATAACAGAAGCTCACATCTGTTTCATTCACTGCCGTTGAAAAGAACGGAACTTTTTATCAGTAATTTCCTGTCAGGAATTTGCATGCTGGTGGTTCCTGTACTATTGGCGTTTATTCTTGGAACAGTATGCTGCATTATGCAGGGAATTACAAGTCTGCAGTATCTGCTGGCGTGGGCACTGATGCTGACGGGAGAGAGCTTTTTCTTCTACAGTATGGCAATTTTCGTTGGCATGTTTAGCGGTCAGTTATTGGCAATGCCGGTATTCACGATTATTCTGAACGTATTATATATAGGATGCCGCTATGTGATTACATGTATGATTAGTACAATTGGCTATGGTATGGCGAATTCTTATGCTGACCGTATGAATAGTATTTTATCACCGGTGATATATCTTTCAAATAAGGTGGGAGTAGAGTATGACTATTTAGAGGACAGGATAGAATACCATATGTTTGGCCTTTCGGTTGTAGGGATCTATGTGCTGGTGGGTGTGGTGCTGATAGTGATATCCTGTCTGCTTTATCAGAAACGTAAACTGGAAACCACGGGAGATGTGCTTACAATTCCGGCAACCCGCCCGGTGTTCCGCTGGGGAATGGCTTTTTGTGTGGCTTTTCTTACTGCAATTCTGCTGAGCGGACTGTTGGGCGTGCTGGTACATACATCACTGGGCAATTTCCTGATGGTTTTATTTACAACATTGATTGCAGGCTTTCTGGCATTTTTCGTTGCGGAAATGATTTTGACGAAGAAACTGCGTGTAGTGACCAAAAAGAGATTGTTAGAATGTGGCGTCATGTTAGGAATTTCCGTCGTATTTCTTCTTTGTATCAAATGGAATGCGTTCGGACTGGAAAATAAAATCCCGGATAAGAAGGAAATTGTCGCAGCAAATATTAACTGCTATTTTGAAATAGAAGAAAATTCAGAAAGCGGAATTGATGAAATTATGAGTATTCATCAGCAGATTATTGATTCGAAGAAGGAATTTCAGGCATATCAGGGCTCGTCTGATTTAGATAAGGCATTGCAGTGGGTAGAGATTGATTATCAGCTTGCAGACGGAAGCATTATGGTGAGAAGCTATGATGTACCGGCTGCTAAAAATTATTATGAAAATGCAGATTCGGTTGTTTCAAGAATCTATGCTATGTCTATGGATCCGGAGAATTATCTCAAGGGGAATCTGATGGTGAATTATGATGACCCGAATAATCATATTATTTCAATGGAGTTTGATACCTATGACCAGAATTTAGAATATGGCAGCATTAATATACCTGATGAGCGGGCGCAGGAAATATATGATGCTTATCTTAAGGACATCCGGGCAGGTCATATTTATCTGAATACAGTAAATGATAACTACTATAAACATACGTATATCAATGGACTGTATCTGCATGTCTATAACAGCCAGGGAATCCAGCTTACCAGAGGGGAACAACGGATGTGGGGAATGGAAAACAGTAAAGATTATTATTTCGATTTGAATTTGAATGATCGTTGTGTATACACGATTAACAAACTGCTGGAGTTACATATCATTGAGTCGGAGGATGAACTGATGACGTTACAGGAAATGGAAGACAGAAGCATGAGTATGGAGCAGGAATAAATGGAAGGGTGGAATAACTGTTGTTATTCTGCCCTTTTTATTGTAAACTAAAGAGGTATTATAATATAGAAAGATTGAGAAAATAATTTATGCATACAAAGAAACATGTCATCAGTGGAGTTAAACCGGACAGCATTGCCATGGAGCTTGAGCTGGAGCCGGGAGATGAGCTGATTTCCATTAATGGCAAAGAAATAGAAGATGTATTTGACTATCAGTTCCTGACAGAGGACGAGTATCTTCTGGTGGTAGTAAGAAAGAATAATGGCGAAGAGTGGGAACTGGAAATTGAAAAAGATTATGATGAAGACCTTGGAATCGAATTTGAAAACGGACTGATGGACGATTACAAATCCTGTTCCAATAAGTGTATGTTCTGTTTTATTGACCAGATGCCGCCGGGCATGCGTGAGACACTTTATTTTAAAGATGATGACTCCAGACTTTCCTTCTTACAGGGGAATTATGTAACGCTGACCAATATGAAGGATAAGGATATTGAACGTATCATATACTACAATCTTGGACCGATTAATGTGTCGGTGCATACCACGAATCCGAAGCTTCGCTGTACCATGTTGCACAACCGTTTCGCTGGAGAAGCCTTAAAGAAAATCAAACGCTTATCAGATGCCGGAATTGAAATGAATGGACAGGTTGTACTCTGCAAGGGCGTCAATGATGGCGAAGAGTTAGAGCGGACCATCCGTGATCTGACAGAATACATTCCAAATATGCAGAGCCTTTCTATTGTACCGGTCGGCCTGACAAAATACCGGGAGGGCTTATATCCTTTGGAAGCTTTTGAAAAAGAGGATGCAGGAAAAGTCTTAGAGCAGATTCACCGCTGGCAGGATTATTGCATGGAGCATTTCGGTACACACTTTGTGCATGGAGGAGACGAGTGGTATCTTCTGGCAGAGCAGCCTCTTCCGTCTGCAGAAAACTATGATGGGTATATCCAGCTGGAAAATGGCGTGGGAATGATTACACTGCTGCGGGATGAATTCCGGGAGGCACTTGCAGCAGAAAAAGGTGATGCCAATCTGAAAAGGACAGTTACGCTGGTAACCGGAAAGCTGGCAGGACCGATTTTGGAGGAACTGACAGGAGAAATGAAGGAGAAGTTTCCAAATGTAAAGATACGGGTCCGCGTGATCCGAAACGATTTCTTCGGAGAACGGATTACCGTTGCAGGACTTCTGACCGGACAGGATATTATCGCACAGCTTAAGGACGAAGATTTGGGAGATGAGATACTGCTGCCATGCAATGTATTGCGTATGGGAGAGGATGTTTTCTTAGATGACATCACATTGACGGAGCTGAAAAGAACTTTACAAGTACAGGCAGATATTGTAAAATCAAGCGGGCAGGATTTGCTGAATGCAGTCCTTGGAAGGAGACAGAATGAGTAAACCAGTAGTAGCTATTGTAGGCAGACCAAACGTAGGAAAATCAACACTTTTTAACGTGTTGGCAGGTGAAAGAATTTCTATCGTACAGGATACTCCGGGTGTAACCCGTGACCGTATATATGCCGAAGTATCCTGGCTTGACTATAACTTTACCTTAATTGATACCGGCGGTATTGAGCCGGACAGCGGAGATATTATTTTATCCCAGATGCGGGAGCAGGCACAGATAGCCATTGATACCGCAGATGTCATTATTTTTATTACGGATGTAAGACAGGGGCTTGTAGATGCAGACCAGAAAGTAGCTGACATGCTGCGCCGTTCCAAGAAGCCAATTATTCTTGCAGTAAATAAAGTAGATGATTTTAAAAAATATATGCCGGATGTTTATGAATTTTATAATCTTGGAATTGGTGACCCGGTTCCGGTATCTGCAGCATCCAGACTTGGAATCGGTGATTTGTTAGATGAAGTGGCAAAGCATTTTACCCAGGAAATGTTAGAAGAAGCAGAAGATGACAGACCGCGTATTGCCATTGTAGGTAAGCCGAACGTAGGTAAGTCATCACTGATTAACAAGCTGACAGGTGAAAACCGTGTGATTGTTTCTGATATTGCCGGAACTACAAGAGATGCCATTGATACCGATATAAAATATAATGGCAGAGAATATGTATTTATTGATACGGCAGGACTCCGGAGAAAGAATAAGATTAAAGAAGAATTAGAGCGTTACAGTATCATCCGGGCAGTAACAGCAGTGGAACGTGCAGATGTGGTCATTATTGTAATTGATGCTACAGAAGGCGTAACGGAGCAGGATGCCAAGATTGCTGGAATTGCCCATGAAAGAGGCAAAGGAATTATCATTGCAGTGAATAAATGGGATGCCATTGAAAAGGATGATAAGACCATTTACAAGCATACAGAGAAAATCCGTCAGATTTTAAGCTTCATGCCATATGCAGAGATTTTATTTATTTCAGCCAAGACCGGACAGCGTACCGGCAGGATTTTTGAGACCATTGATGTAGTGCTTGAAAATAACAGCATGCGTGTGGCAACCGGTGTATTAAATGAGATTATGGCAGAGGCAGTTGCCATGCAGCAGCCACCAACGGATAAGGGAAAACGCTTAAAATTATATTATATTACACAGGCAGCGGTAAAACCGCCAACTTTTGTTATCTTTGTAAATGACAAGAACCTGATGCATTTTTCCTATACAAGATATCTGGAAAATAAGATTCGGGAAGCATTTGGCTTTAAGGGTACTTCCCTGAAATTCATTATAAGGGAAAGAAAGGAAGATTAATAAAATGTTATTCGGACGTGTAATATCAGTAGGAATCGGATATTTATGCGGTATGTTTTTATCCGGCTTCTTATATGGAAAGAAAGAAAATGTGGATTTACGTAAGGTGGGCAGTGGAAATGTAGGAACTACCAACACCATGCGTAACCTCGGCGTGAAGGCAGGCATTCTTACCTTGATCGGTGATGTGTGCAAGGTATTTATGGCAATGGTCATTGTATGGCTCATTTTCCGGAACCGTTATCCGGACAGTGTGAAGGTCTTAGAGCTTTATGCTGGTGTGGGCTGCATCTTAGGTCACGATTTTCCGGCTTATATGAAATTTAAAGGCGGAAAGGGAATTGCCTGTACCGGTGGTCTTCTGATTGGCTTCTGTCCGCTGGCAGTGCCAATAAGCCTTGGAATTTTTATTCTTGTGGTAGCAATCACACGGTATGTTTCCTTGGGTTCCATACTTGGTGTAATCAGTCTTGAAATACAGATTATCGTATTTGGCCAGATGGGACTGCTTTCCGTACCGGAGCAGTATTTGACGGAGGTGTATATTGTATTCGGTTTTGTGGCGGGACTGGCAATCATTTTACATCATGCCAACATCGGAAGACTTCTTAAGGGAACCGAGAACAAATTCAGTTTCCATTCAAAGAAACAGGAAGCATAGGAAAGGAAAAAACAAATGTCTGATATCAGTATCATTGGAGCCGGAAGCTGGGGAACTGCTTTATCGGTGGTATTACATAAAAACGGTCATAAGATTACAATCTGGTCTGCACTTGCACCGGAAATTGAAATGTTAAAGGAAAAGCATGAGCAGGCAGAAAAACTTCCGGGCGTTATTTTACCGGATGATATTATGTTCACAACAGATTTAAAAGAAGCAATCGAGGGAAAAGACATGCTCGTCTTAGCAGTGCCTTCTCCATTTACCAGAAGCACAGCAAAAGCAATGAGCCCGTTAGTAGCAGAGGGACAGCTTATTGTCAGCGTGGCAAAGGGAATTGAAGAGAATACATTAATGACTTTATCTGAAATTATTATGGAAGAGATTCCACAATGTGAGGTGGCGGTTTTATGCGGACCAAGCCATGCGGAAGAAGTAGGAAAAGAAATTCCGACCAGTCTGGTAGCAGGAGCAAAGAAGCGTGCCACAGCAGAACTGGTCCAGAACACCTTTATGAGTGAAGTATTACGTGTTTATACCAGCCCGGATGTACTGGGGATGGAAATCGGAGCATCCTTAAAGAATGTCATTGCACTGGCAGCAGGTATGGCAGACGGACTTGGTTATGGAGATAATACCAAGGCAGCACTGATTACCCGTGGAATTTCAGAGATGGGAAGACTTGCCCTTGCCATGGGAGCGAAATATGAGACCTTAAGCGGACTGACCGGAATGGGTGATTTAATCGTAACCTGTGCCAGCAAGCACAGCAGAAACCGTCGTGCCGGATATCTGATGGGGCAGGGATATACCATGCAGCAGGCAATGGATGAAGTAAAGATGGTAGTTGAGGGTGTCTATTCTGCCAAAGCAGCAATTGCTTTAGCGAAGAAATATCATGTAGATATGCCGATTATTGAACAGGTCAATGAAGTATTATTTGAAAATAAACCTGCGAAAGATGCAGTAAAAGAACTGATGCTCAGAGATAAAAAGGTAGAGCATGACGACCTGGAATGGCAGTAGGAGAAAAGGAGTTTTTAGCAGAATGGAAAAGATTCGTATCAAATATTTTACAGATAAAATCGAAAAGCTTACATATATCGATGGCAAATCCGACTGGATTGATCTTCGTGCATCCGAAAAAGTCGAAATGAAAGCAGGAGAATTTAAACTGATTCCTCTTGGTGTGGCAATGGAGCTGCCAAAGGGATATGAAGCACACATTATGCCAAGAAGTTCTACTTATAAGAATTTCGGAATTATTCAGGCAAACAGCTGCGGAATCGTAGACGGTTCCTACTGTGGAGACAATGATATGTGGAGACTGCCTGCAATTGCAATGCGTGATACCGTGATTCATGTTAATGACCGTATCGCACAGTTCCGTATTGTAGAGAATCAGCCGCAGATTCATTTTGAAGAAGTAGAAAGCCTGGGCAACCAGGACAGAGGTGGTTTCGGAAGTACCGGAATCCAGTAAATTATCAAACAGGGGGTAAATCAAATGGAAGAACGTATGGTCAAATTTTATTCACAGGAAAACAACAATCTTGCATTACATGCAATACCGGGGCATTTTGCCACCAGTCATTCGCACATCAATTACTATATTGATGTAACCAGTATAAAAGCCCGCGTGAAAGAGGCAAAAGAAGCTGCAAAAGTGCTTTACCAGAAGACCGGTAATCCATCCTATGTAGATACCGTTGTATGTATGGACAGAACAGAAATGATTGGCGGATTTTTAGCAGAGCGTTTTGAACAGGGAGATTTTATGTCAACCAATCTACATGAGACTATTTATGTTATTTCTCCGGAGATGAACAGCAGCGGTCAGATGATTTTCCGTGATAATACCAAAAATATGATTACCGGAAAACATATCGTGCTTTTGCTGGATACAACAACAACCGGTGAGACAATCAGAAGATGCTTAGAGTGCATCCGGTATTACGGTGGAATTATTGAAGATGTAGTAGCAATCTTCTCCACTGTTAAGGAAGTAGATGGTCACAGAGTAGAAAGTCTCTTTACCGAGAAAGATGTACCAGGCTATCAGGCATATGAGCAGCATGACTGTCCGTATTGTGCAAAAGGCATGAAGTTAGAGGCCATGGTAAATGGTTACGGATACTCTAAATTATAAAGAAAAGATAAACATTTTCTAAAGTGAAAACCCATTTCTTTCGTCGGATTGTACAAGAAAGAGATGGGTTTTCGTCACTCTGACGAAGAGATAAAAAAATGCACAGAATATCAGTCAGAACATACAAAAAAAAGAAAAATCTTTGTGGAATCCTCGCATAGCCAAAGTGCGCAATATCCTGTATGATAAGGACAGTTAAAAACGAACAAAACATTAGGAGGTTAAACCAATGGCAAGTTTATCATTAAAAAACATTTGTAAAGTATATCCAAACGGCTTTGAAGCTGTTAAGGATTTCAGCCTTGAAGTAGAAGATAAGGAATTCATCATCTTCGTAGGACCATCTGGATGTGGTAAATCTACTACACTTCGTATGATTGCAGGTCTTGAGGAGATTTCTTCCGGAGAATTATACATCGACGGAAAACTCGTTAACGACGTAGAGCCAAAAGACAGAGATATCGCAATGGTATTCCAGAACTACGCTCTGTATCCACATATGACCGTATTTGACAATATGGCATTCGGATTAAAATTAAGAAAAGTTCCGAAGGATGAAATCAAGAGAAAAGTTGAAGAAGCAGCTAAGATCCTTGACCTTGAGAAATTATTAGACCGTAAACCAAAGGCTCTTTCCGGTGGACAGAGACAGCGTGTTGCTATGGGTCGTGCAATCGTTCGTAATCCTAAGGTATTCCTTATGGACGAGCCTTTATCAAACCTGGATGCAAAATTAAGAGTACAGATGCGTTCCGAAATTTCCGCTCTGCATCATAGATTAGGCGCTACAATCATCTATGTAACACATGACCAGACAGAGGCTATGACATTAGGAACCAGAATCGTTGTATTAAAAGATGGTGTTATCATGCAGGTTGATTCTCCACAGAAATTATACAATGAGCCAGATAACTTATTCGTAGCTGGATTCATCGGATCACCACAGATGAACTTCGTAGATGCTAAATGTAATATTGAAGGTGAGAAGGTTTCCCTTACATTTGACAATACAACTGTTGTATTACCACCAGCAAAAGCTAAGAAATTAATCGAAGGCAACTACAACGGAAAGACAGTTGTTATGGGTGTCAGACCAGAAGATATCGATGATTCCCAGATTACAATCGAAACCTTCAAAGACAGCATCATTGAGACAGATGTAACCGGATATGAGTTACTTGGTTCTGAAGTATTATTATACTTCGAAGCTGCAGGAGTTCAGATGACAGCTAAGGTTGATTCCAGAACACCGGCTCGTTTAGGCGACCATATCAAACTTGCTATCGATCCTGAGAAGGTTCATGTATTCGACAAAGAGACTGAATTGACAATTACTAACTAATTCGGTACAATCGAACTGAATATAGTGCAATAACCCGGGTGCTATATGCATCCGGGTTTTTTATCGATAAAAGTTTTTTTTCACATTATATATAAGTAAGGAGTGCGCAGAATGCTTTCAAATCATAAACTACAGACAACATTAGAAGAAATCAGTGATATATCCAAAATCGGACTTGCCCTTTATGACGAAAACGGGAAGCAGGTTGCAGCAACATTTCAGATTGAAACAGATATGCATGCAGAGGTTGTGAATTTTGCAGCATCCATGGCAGAAAGCCAGATGTTGTCGGGCTTTCATTTCTTTAAAGTAATTGCAGAACAGGAAGTAGAATATATTCTTCTGGCGCGTTCCACTAATGATGAAGCATATATGGTGGGAAGACTTGCCGTATGCCAGATTCGGAATCTGATTGCCTCCAACCGGGAACAGTCGGATAAGAATAACTTTATGCAGAATATCCTTCTTGGAAATATGCTGGTTGTAGATATGTATAATAAGGCAAAGAAGCTGCATATTGAGCAGGCAAGGCGTCTGGTTTATGTCATAGAAGTGGATGGAAGAAAAGATTCTGTTATTGTAGAAATGGTGAAGAATCTTTTTGCAGACCGCAACCGGGATTTTGTAACAGAGTTAGACGAGCAGAACATTATCCTGATTAAGGATGCAACAGATTTGAAAACAGAAGAGGATGCATTGCATCTGGCGAAAACAATTGTAGACAATCTGCATGCAGAAGCAATGGTGCGTGTCCGTGTGGGTTATGGTAATACGGTAAATACCCTGCAGGATATTGCCAAATCTTATCAGGAAGCCAAGATGGCACTGGAAGTAGGAAGAATCTTTAATGTAGAAGAGGAAACCATTTCCTACGGAAAGCTTGGCATCGGCAGACTGATTTACCAGCTTCCGATGAGCCTTTGCGAAATGTTTATCAAAGAGATTTTTGGTGAGCGGAATATTGATTTAGATGATGAAACGATGGTGACAATCCAGAAATTTTTTGAAAACAGCCTGAATATTTCAGAAACAGCAAGGCAGCTATACATCCACCGGAATACGCTGGTATACCGTTTAGAACGTCTGGAAAAGATGATTGGACTTGATATCCGCAAATTCGAGGATGCCATGACTTTTAAGATTGCCATGATGGTCATTGCACATATGGACTACCAGAATTAGCTGCCAGGTTTTGCGGAACTATGAAAATTTAATTATGTAAATTATATGGGACAGTACCAATCGGTGCTGTCCTTTTTTCGAAAAAATTATCATGCGGAAATTGTGTAAAATGAATTGTAAAAATGAGCTTCAAGACAGAAATTAGTTAAAATGCACAAAAAAGCATGTAAATACATGCAGGTTTAAGCAAAAAGTGAGAAAAGGATAGCAACATATAGTAAGCAATAAATGATATGTGGGGCTATAATGGCTATAATGACACAAGAAGTTAGGAGATGGGGCATTCAAAATGAAAGATTCTACAAAGAAACTATTGGTATGGGTTGGACTTATTCTTGGAATTGCAGTTATATGTCTTGTTCTGAATTTGACAAAGACCTCGAATTTTCATGACAAGTACGATGGCTATGATTTGTCCGCTGATACAGCCGGAGCTAAGAGAGAAGGAACCTACACACTGTATCTGAACGCACACAGCGGTGCGGCAAGGCCGAAACAGAATATAGAGGTTGATGTTACCTCTTATATTGATGCGGAGGACGCGAAGGTGACCGATGAGTACGAGGGAGCAGAAAAGGCATTGTATACCGGAAATGATTCCAAGGTAACCTGGGAGGTAGATGTTCCGGAAGAAGGC
>OHLI01001043.1_pt1 | contig 12051 bp, 4 predicted proteins | sample 1569051 | NCBI WGS metagenome assembly OHLI01 (sample SAMEA3879561, study PRJEB24766) | human gut metagenome | biome: human-associated habitat; feature: feces | place: USA | collected 1985/1987
AAAGCCATGCTGAATGTAATGGGAATGATTGAGAACAAGCTCCGCCTGCCATTGGTGCCGACCAGAATCACTACTTTCGAAGCCATGCGCAAGATTCTGGATGAATTGAACATCAAATGCTAAGGCCTTATACCGCCCCTATAGGATATTAATTTCCAGTATACAACATATTAATATCAGATATGCAAGGAGTTAATTTTGTGGAAACACGGAATTAACTCCTTCTTTTTTTCCTATGTGACTATATTTATCAGTACAATAATCCCAAAACAGTCTACTGATTACGTTATAAAGCAAAAAGACATCTGGTTAAATCGAGAAAAAGACGTCTCTAGCTCAATCAAGACAAGACTATTATTTCAGCTAATCTATTAGTTCACAACACTGAACACTTTGTTTCAGCAGAGAAAAACACTTTGTTTTTATATGATGGAACAAAGTGTTCAGTCAAGGGAAACAAAGTGTTCTCCATAATGAAACAAAGTGTTTAGTTAAGGGAAACAGTTTGTTTCATTATGGAGAACACGCGCCAGTGCCATACAAGGGAAGAACATCAACTATATGCCATTGCTGTAAAAACAAAGAACCTCCGCAAGTTTTCTTGCGGAGGTTCTTTGTGATCGCGACAGGATTCAAACCTGTAACCGGCTGATCCGTAGTCAGCTACTCTATTCAGTTGAGCTACGCGGCCTTTTTGTTTAACGGGTGCAAAGATACGGACTTTTTCCGAAACTGCAAGTATTCCACAAACTTTTTTTGAAGAAAATTATTCGATGAAACGGTAATTAAACAGTTGCCAGCCGATACTCAACCCCACATTCCACTCCCTTCTCGGTGAGCTATAATGATTTACATAAGCAGAGATCGCTCCAAAAGGTAATTGGCAAATAACAGAAACTTCTCCCATATATTCTACCTTTGAGAAAGCTTTTCCATAAAATGCTTTGTTTTGCGTATTCTTCTCGATAGGGAAAATAGGCATAAATCCATAAAATTCTCCTCTCAGATGAAACATATCATTGAAAATAAACATAGGCTTGATACCGGCAGCCAGAAACTGATTAGCGCGGAAAGCCTCATTATACATCAGCTTACTATGCGGAGTCGGCGAAAACTCTGCAGCCTGCATCATTGTCGCCGTAAAATTCTCCGAGAAATTCCTCGATGAATACAGCGCTTCCGCCATCCATCCCAAAACAAATTTAGGCGCCATACTATGATATGCTTCTTTCATATAAGAAATCTGTAACCATGATTGCCGTTCCTGTGTAACAGGCTGTTCTGCCGGATTTCCAGGCTTATATCTTTCTTTTCCCGTAAAAATCTGGGCTATCAATTTCTCGTTATACCCTTTTGTAGCGTATTGACGGGAATTCAGTGTACTTCCATAAAAGCTAATAGAACCGCCTATAAGCCTGTATAAACTCCTGTCCGAACGGTCTTCTTCAAAGTTTATCACACTAGATTGAAAATAGTTATCTTGCAATTTTCCAATACCAAAGCCAAATTCAGCCCGTTTATTCGCTAAGAATGGTAAAGCGATAATCAACTTCAGAAATCGTTCATCCTTTGAATTAAAGGAAGGTTTATCGTTTTTAGAAAACAGTTTCTCTTTCTTGTAATAATCAAAAGTACTGATAGACGCAATAAGCCGATATGAAGTAGGAATATGAGTAGGCAAATCTATACGCGCCATCAGTTGGGCATTATTATAAACTTTACCCAATTGGCCATCAAACGTAAACTCTTTGGCATAATAATTTAAGTTCTGATAGCCCAGGCCCAGATATATCTGATTGGAACTCGTCGTAGACACACTACCCCCCAAGCGGACAGAGAAATTATCCTCCATCTTTACTTTCAGATGCAAATCGTACATATCGGTCTCTTCATTGAATACTGCCTTCGGTATTATTTCAGAGATCATATTATCCGCAAGCAAACGAAAATATCCACGCTTCAGCTCTTCGTAAGTGAATGGCTCATCTTCTTCATCATGAAATTCCTTCTGAATATAAGCCTGTTGCTGTGAGTTAGCTCCATCAATATAAATTTTCTGGAAATAGAGCTGCGGCAGATTACTGCGATAAACCAGACGGCGTAAACGCACATTATCTGCATTCACCCTACGATGAATACGCCCCTTTATAGAATCCATCAGGCTAAGAGTGCGATTGTAACCTATATCATGGAGTTCCTGAAGACGGTCGAAATCAAGTAAGTTCACATCATCATACTTGAATGTCATGAGGATGCCGACAGAATCCGGAATAGAATAGTCCGTCTTCTGCATCACCATGTTCTCAATCTGACTCATAAGGTCATTTTCTTTAGGCTTGGACGGATTAGCGGCCACCACACTACCAATAATAATATCCGGATGAAAATCATCCCGCATCACATCCGTTGGAAAGTTATTGTAAATACCACCATCATAAGCCAGCACACTATCTATCTCAATTGGCTTAAAAACAAACGGAAAACTCATAGAGGCGCGGACAGCATCGCCCAGATCACCTTTCCCTAACACTATTTGCCGTTTATTGTATACATCGGAAGCGATACAACGAAAAGGAACAAACAGTCTGTCAAAATCACCGTCGCAAGCAGCCGTAGCACGGGCAAACAGCTCCACAAACACCAGATTCATTTGGATGGGGTTAACCATACTGGTCGGCAATTGCGGTTTGACATTCAAGGAGTCCTTAAAATCAAAGCGGATATTAAAAAACTCCGGTGTGGGAATACTTTTCTTGAAATAATAGGCATATTTAGGTTCTACTTTTCCCGAATACCAACGTTTAAAGTCTTCTGAACGCAGCAAAGCCTCCATATCATCGGGAGAGTATCCCATGGCATACAACGAACCGATAATGGCTCCCATGGATGTACCGGTAATATAATCGATAGGGATATTGTTTTCTTCCAAAGCCCGAATGATGCCGATATGCGTCATACCTTTCGCACCACCACCACTCAATACAAGTCCAACTTTTTGGGCATGCAACATGGGCAGCAACAAGAAACAAAACGATAAAAGCAAAAGAATTCTTTTCATACTTCAAAGTTCCGAGCTGAAAATATATTATTATCAAAGCTCAAATATATGCAATTGTTTCGAAATTGGACGTATCCAACGCTAAAAAACAAGCGTTCCCACACAAAATATACGAAAAAAGGAGCATTACAACTCTTATAAAAGTTGCAATGCTCCCGGCATATAGATTGTGAATAAAGGGCGTATTTAGATTAACTCGATGCTTCTCTTCACAAAGTTATTCAAAGCTTCACCTTTCAGCATGCCATTTTGCAGCAATGCCAGGTCAATCAATTGGCGGACAACTTTATTTTTAGCAGCATATCCGGCAAATACTTCGTCTTTCTTTGTTTTCAGTTCTTCCCACTTCTGATCCAATCCGTTCACTTCGTCCTTTTCAGCAGTAGAAATTTCTTCGTCTTTCTTACCTTTTTGTTTATCTTTCAGTTCATTACGACGTTTGTCTACGTCATTCATTTCTTGCTGAATAGGAACTACAACAGAGTCGCATTCTTTTTCTTCGTCTGCAAGAACTTCTTTCACCAGTTTATGATCTGAATTCAGCACAAGGTTGAACATATCAGGCATTTCTCCATAGAAACTCATACCTGCCTGAATATTAGCCATTTCTTTCATACGGCGCATATATTCACTTTGAGTAATCATCACAGGAGAAGAGTTTTCACCCAAAGCCTGCGCAGTGATATTAAACTCAACCTTTTCCAGCTTAGGCAACTGGCTCTTGAACACAGCAGAAAGAGCTTCTTGTTTGCCTGCTTCCAGAGTTTCACCTTTCTTATCTTCTTTGATAATCAGATTATCGATAACATCACTATCTACACGGGTAAAGCGAGATTTCTCAAACTTTTGCTCCAACATGCTTACTACAGCAATGTCCAGTTGACCATCCATCAGCAACACATTGTATCCCTTATTCTTAGCAGCCTCGATGTAGCTGAATTGCTCATCTTTATGATTAGCATACAGATAGATCAAATTGCCATCTTTATCAGTCTGATTATCTTTGATCAGCTTCTGATACTCTTCAAATGTATAGCATTTACCATCCGTATCGGTGAAAAGGGCAAAATCTTTTGCTCTGTCATAGAAGTCTTCCTGAGTAAGCATTCCGTAATTGATGAAAATCTTCAGGTCATTCCACTTTTCCTCAAACTGTTTGCGATCATTTTTAAAGATAGATTGCAGACGATCAGATACTTTCTTTGTGATATATGTCGAAATCTTCTTCACGTTAGAGTCGCTCTGCAGATAAGAACGGGATACATTCAACGGAATATCCGGAGAATCGAGCACACCATGCAACAGTGTCAGAAAGTCAGGTACGATACCTTCTACTGAATCCGTAACGTATACCTGGTTACTATAAAGCTGTATCTTATTCTTATTCAATTCGATATTACTCTTTACTTTCGGGAAGTAGAGGATACCTGTCAGATGGAACGGATAATCTACATTCAAATGTATCCAGAACAGAGGTTCATCAGACATCGGATACAGGTCACGATAGAACTTCTTATAATCTTCATCCTTCAGTTCGCTGGGCTTCAATGTCCACAACGGATTGCTGTCATTGATGATGTTATCTTCGTCTGTTTCAACCTGTTTTCCATCTTTCCAGTCTTTCTTTTTACCAAAAGCAATAGGTATGGGAAGGAAACTACAATATTTCTTCAACAAAGAAGAAATACGGGCCTCTTCCAGGAATTCTTTACTTTCATCGTCAATGTAAAGTACTATATCTGTACCACGGTCAGCTTTATCAATGTTCTCAATGGTGAATTCCGGACTGCCATCGCAACTCCACTTCACTGCTTGAGCACCTTCTTTATGGGATTTCGTGATTATTTCCACTTTCTTAGCCACCATGAAAGCTGAATAAAAGCCCAAACCGAAGTGACCGATAATTGCATTAGCATCATTCTTATACTTCTCCAGGAAATCGTTGGCACCTGAAAAAGCAATCTGGTTGATATATTTGTCGATTTCTTCGGCAGTCAAGCCAATACCACGGTCTGAAACAGTAATTGTATCTTTTCCTAAAGACACATGTACGGTCAAATCGCCAACCTCACCTTTAAACTCACCAATAGAGGCTAAGGTTTTCAACTTCTGCGTAGCATCTACGGCATTAGAAACCAACTCGCGGAGAAAAATTTCATGATCGCTGTACAAGAACTTTTTGATAACGGGGAAAATGTTTTCGGTAGTTACCCCAATATTTCCTTTTTGCATACTACTTATGATTTATATTTTTAAGTTTATATATTTAATCGTTTGGCAAGTGTAATGCAAAAAAAATGCCAGCCCATAAGGACTGACATTTTGACTGTTTATCATCTTCTAAGAAGACTTCATTTTTATGCTTTCTTGATGTCCAGTTCTCCTTTTTCTTCGTTCAAAGAGACAGAAATCGTATCACTCGTCTGCAATTCGGAAGAAATAATCAATTCCGAAAGTCCATCTTCCAAATAAGTCTGGATGGCACGCTTCAACGGGCGGGCACCAAACTGCACATCGTATCCTTTAGATGCCATGAATGTCTTGGCTTTAGCATCAATAACAAGCTTATATCCAAGAGATTCTACGCGCTCATACAAGCCTTTCAACTCGATATCGATAATCTTTTCGATAGCATCCAGCGAAAGCTGGTCGAAAGTAATAATCTCGTCGACACGGTTCAGAAACTCAGGGGCAAACGACTTATTCAAAGCCTTTTGTATCACGCCACGTGAATATTCTTTATCATCCGTACGATTCTGGGCGGCAAAACCTACACCACGACCGAAGTCTTTCAATTGACGTGTACCAATGTTTGAAGTCATGATAACCACTGTATTCTTGAAGTCTACAGTTCTGCCATAACTGTCAGTCAGACGACCTTCATCCATCAGTTGTAACAAGATGTTGAATACATCCGGGTGAGCTTTCTCAATCTCGTCCAACAATACGATAGAGTAAGGTTTACGGCGCACTTTCTCTGTCAACTGTCCGCCTTCTTCGTATCCTACGTATCCCGGAGGTGCGCCAACAAGACGAGAAACGGTAAACTTCTCCATATATTCACTCATATCCACACGTATCAGCGCATCGGCAGAGCCAAACATATATTTCGCCAACTGTTTCGCCAAGTGAGTTTTACCCACACCCGTAGGCCCCAGGAACAAGAATGTTCCGATAGGACGGTTAGGATCTTTCAATCCTACACGACTACGCAGAATTGCTTTTGTCACCTTTTCAATAGCCGGGTCCTGAGCTATAACTTTAGCTTGCAACTCTTCTTTCATACCCGCCAACTTGATACCTTCAGCCTGCGCCATACGTTGTACAGGCACACCGGACATCATAGAAACCACATTCGCAATTTCCTCCTCACCAACTATCTGGCGATCATCTTTTAAGCGAGCTTCCCATTCAGCCTTCATCTCTTCCAGACGAGCAGAAAACTCTTTCTCATGATCACGGAAACTGGCAGCAAGTTCGAAATTCTGCGATTTCACTGCATCCGCCTTTTGTTGACGGGCTTCTTCAATCAGTTTCTCCTGTTCTTCAATCTCTTTCGGAACAGTAATGTTTGTCAGATGGACGCGCGAACCGGCTTCGTCCAGAGCATCAATAGCCTTATCCGGGAAATTACGGTCAGTAATGTAGCGGTCTGTCAACTTGACACATGCTTCCAGCGCTTCATCCGTATAAGTCACATTATGATGGTCTTCGTACTTCTCTTTAATATTCTTCAATATCTGGAGCGTTTCCTCAGCAGTGGTCGGTTCAACAATCACTTTCTGGAAACGGCGTTCCAAAGCACCGTCTTTTTCTATATTCTTCCGGTATTCATCAAGGGTAGTGGCACCTATACATTGTATTTCACCACGTGCCAATGCAGGTTTCAACATATTGGCAGCATCCATAGAACCGGCAGCTGCTCCGGCACCCACAATCGTGTGAATCTCGTCAATAAACAGAATTACATTCGGATTCTTCTGCAACTCATTAATGATAGAACGAATACGTTCCTCAAACTGTCCGCGATACTTGGTTCCGGCTACTACAGAAGCCATATCAAGCATTACCACACGTTTATCAAACAGAATACGGGATACTTTCTTCTGAACAATACGTAATGCTAATCCCTCTACAATAGCTGATTTACCTACACCAGGTTCACCTATCAATACCGGGTTATTCTTCTTACGACGGCTCAATATCTGAGCCAACCGCTCGATTTCACGTTCACGACCTACCACAGGATCCAGTCTACCTTCTTCCGCAGCCCGGGTCATATCCATACCAAAGTTATCCAATACCGGAGTATCATTGGATGGTTTCTTAGACGCAGTTTGCGTAGAAGACTGTGAACTACCACTTTGAGAAGAGCGTGAAGACATATTCATTTCATCTTCTTCCTCGTCATCATCCTCCGTAAATCCCATACCTGCGTTAGGGCTGGCTTTCATAGAAAGCTGTTCGAACACTGACTTATAGTCTATATTATTTTCTTCCAATACCGTAGCGGCCAAATTATTACCGTCTTTCAAGATAGCCAGCAATACATGTTCAGTATCAGCAGTGGCACTCTTCAGCAGACGAGCCTCGAGTATACACATTTTCAATATCTTAGCTGCCATCGGAGACAATGGAATGTCTGCATCGGGCAACAAGTTATCATCTTCAATCTCTTTTAAAAAACCTTCCAGGCGTTTCTTAACCCTGTTTAGGTCTATATCCAGTTTCTGCAATATTTCTATAGCTTTCCCTCCGCCGTCTCGCAACATGCCGAGTAGAAGATGCTCCGGACCGATATATCTATTTTTCAGCCGGTTAGCTTCCTCCTTGCTGTAAGTGATAATGTCAGAAACTCTTTGTGAAAACTGATTATTCATACTTAATATTCTCCTTCCTTATTCTAAGGTGTTACTTAATACAAAGATACGCATTTATAATTTCCAGTACGTATTTCATCGTTTTATTTATTATTTATATACAAAACCCGTGCCACAGTTTAATATCCGTTCACCAGTATCATACTAAAGTGCTTTCATTCTAGGGAAAAAGCTCCTTATTAATACCTTATTTATATATTATAAGAACAAAGTAGGTGAGAGAATGGTTCTGAAATAAAGTTTATGGGCGAAAACTTTTGTATATCGTAAAAAAGCAGTACTTTAGCGTGGTTTTTTATGAACCAAAGTATGTATAATTAATAATCTTTTTAAATGCTTGAACAAGACAGAATTATAAAGATTAACATCGAGGAGGAAATGAAGTCATCGTACATTGACTACTCTATGTCGGTCATTGTTTCACGTGCCCTTCCGGATGTTAGAGATGGTTTTAAGCCTGTCCACCGTAGAATTCTCTTCGGAATGATGGGACTGGGAAATACGTCTGATAAACCTTATAAAAAATCAGCCAGAGTTGTAGGTGAAGTATTGGGTAAGTATCACCCGCATGGTGACTCTTCCGTTTACGGTGCATTAGTTCGTATGGCACAGCCTTGGGCAATGCGTTACATGGTGGTAGATGGCCAGGGTAACTATGGTTCGGTAGACGGCGATAGCGCAGCAGCTATGCGTTACACCGAGTGTCGCTTGCGCAAGATTGGTGAAGATATGATGCAAGACCTCGACAAAGAAACCGTTGATATGCAGAGCAACTTCGACGATTCTTTGCAGGAGCCTACCGTTATGCCTACCCGTATTCCAAACCTTTTGGTAAACGGTGCATCTGGTATTGCTGTAGGTATGGCAACCAATATGCCGACGCACAACCTTTCAGAGGTTATTGATGCTTGCATCGCATACATCGAGAACAACGATATCGAGATAGAGGAGTTGATGAACTATGTGAAAGCTCCCGATTTTCCAACAGGAGGATATATATATGGTATGAGTGGCGTACGCGAGGCATATCTTACAGGTCGCGGTCGCGTTATCATGCGTGCAAGAGCAGAAATTGAAACTAGTTCTACACATGACAAAATTGTCATCACGGAAATCCCGTATGGTGTCAATAAGGCGGAACTGATCAAGAATATCGCTGATTTAGCCAATGATAAGAAGATAGAGGGTATCTCCAATGCCAATGATGAGTCTGACCGTGAAGGTATGCGTATCGTGATTGATATCAAACGTGATGCCAACGCCAGCGTAGTCTTGAATAAGCTCTATAAAATGACGTTGCTACAGACTTCTTTTAGTGTGAACAACGTAGCATTGGTACACGGACGTCCTCGTTTGCTGAATCTGAAAGACATGATTAAGTACTTCGTAGAACATCGCCATGAGGTAGTTATCCGTCGTACTCAATATGACTTGCGTAAGGCTAAAGAACGCGCTCATATATTGGAAGGATTAATCATAGCATCAGATAATATCGATGAAGTAATCCGTATCATCCGTGCTGCAAAGACACCTAATGACGCTATTGCCGGCTTGATAGAACGCTTCCAATTAACTGAAATTCAGTCTCGTGCCATCGTAGAAATGCGTTTGCGCCAATTGACCGGACTGATGCAGGATCAGCTTCATGCTGAATATGAAGAAGTAATGAAGATGATTGCTTATTACGAAGAAATTCTTTCGAATGACGAACTTTGCCGCAAAGTTATTACTGATGAATTAATTGAAGTAAAAGCAAAATACGGAGATGAACGTCGTTCTGAAATTGTTTACTCATCCGAAGAATTCAATCCGGAAGATTTCTATGCAGATGACGAAATGATTATCACCATTTCTCATATGGGCTATATTAAACGTACTCCGTTGAGTGAGTTCCGTGCTCAAAACCGTGGTGGAGTAGGCTCCAAGGGTACAGATACCCGCGATGCAGACTTCATAGAACACATATATCCGGCAACCATGCACAATACCATGATGTTCTTTACTCAAAAGGGTAAGTGCTATTGGCTCAAAGTATATGAAATCCCTGAAGGTACCAAGAATTCCAAGGGACGTGCCATCCAAAACTTGCTGAATATTGATTCAGACGATGCTGTAAATGCATATCTGCGTGTGAAGAACCTTTCTGACACAGACTTCATCAACAGTCATTATGTCTTATTCTGTACCAAGAATGGTGTTATTAAGAAGACATTACTTGAACAGTATTCCCGCCCTCGCCAGAATGGTGTAAACGCCATTACTATCCGTGAGGACGACCGCGTTATCGAAGTACGTATGACTAACGGTGACAACGAAATTATCATTGCCAATCGTAATGGACGTGCTATTCGCTTCCACGAAAGTGCTGTACGCGTTATGGGACGTACTGCAACCGGTGTGCGTGGTATGACGCTTGACGAAGACGGGCAAGATGAAGTTGTTGGAATGATTTGCATCAAAGATCCTGAAGCAGAAACCATTATGGTAGTTTCTGAACAAGGTTATGGCAAACGTTCTGATATCGAAGACTACCGTAAGACTAATCGTGGCGGTAAGGGCGTTAAGACGATGAATATCACCGATAAAACAGGTAAATTGGTAACAATTAAGTCTGTAACAGATGATAATGACTTGATGATTATCAATAAGTCTGGTATCACTATTCGTTTGAAGGTAGCGGATGTTCGTATAATGGGCCGTGCTACTCAAGGCGTTCGTCTGATAAATCTTGAAAAACGTAACGACCAGATTGGTTCGGTATGTAAGGTTATGACAGAAAGTCTTGAAGATGAAATTCCGGCAGAAGAGGCAGAGGGTACAATCGTGAGTGATCCGAATGCTGATGTTCCTGATATTGATGATGCAGCGGACGTAAATGAAAACGAAAGCAATAACGAAATTGAGGAATAGACATAATATTAATAATTAATCAAACAACAATCATGAAAAGAGTATTATTTTCAATGGTTTTACTACTTGTCGCAAGCTTTACTTTCGCCCAAGAAAAGAACGTAAAAGAGGCTAAAAGTATTGCTAACGGAGTAAATCCTGACTTTGCCAAAGCAGAGGAACTGATAAATCAGGCTTTAACCAATCCCGAAACAAAGGACAATGCCGAAACGTGGGATGTAGCAGGTCTTATCCAAAGAAAAAGAAGTGAGAAAGAAATGGAAAATGCCTATCTGAGAAAACCTTATGACACTCTTCAGGTATATAATAGCGCATTGAACATGTGTAAATTCTACTTCAAATGTGACGAATTGGCACAAATTCCCAATGAAAAGGGCAAAATCAAGAATAAATATAGAAAATCTAATTCTGCTACAATTTTAGCAGAACGCGGTAATCTGATCAATGGCGGTATCCAATTCTTTAATTTGGCCTCACAGAAAGAAGGCGATGCAGCCAATGAAGACAATAAAAAAGCATTAGATTTCTTTGCAACATACATTGATATTGCTATCAACCCGATGTTTGAAAAGGAAAATCTATTACAAACAGATACTGTATTACCCCAAATAGCATATTATGCAAGTTTAGCAGCTGCTAAGATGGAAGATTATCCTAGTATTTTGAAGTATGCTCCTTATGCGCAAGATGATAAAGAAGTTGGGAAATACGCAATGGAATTTATCTCTACTGCATTGAAAGCTGAAGGTGATACTGTTAAATGGATTGCTTCTTTAAAAGAAGGTATCCAGAAATATCCTGAACATTCATTCTTCTTCGGTCACTTGATTGATTATTATAGCAATAACAACAAATATGACGAAGCTATGCAGTTTGCTGATGATATGTTGGCTAAAGATCCTAACAATACATTCTATTTGTATGTAAAAGGCTACCTTTATCACAATATGAAGGACTATGATAAAGCTATTGAATTCTATAAAAAAACTATAGAAGTAGATCCTAATTATGCAGAAGCATACTCTAATTTAGGCTTGATTTACTGCTTACAAGCACAAGATTTCTCAGAAAAAGCAACTACAGATATTAATGATCCGAAGTATAAAGAAGACCAGGCTACTCTGAAGACTTTCTATGAAAAGGCAAAACCTTATTATGAAAAGGCAAGAGAACTGAAACCTGATCAAAAAGATTTGTGGTTAA
>OHLI01001044.1_pt1 | contig 12043 bp, 7 predicted proteins | sample 1569051 | NCBI WGS metagenome assembly OHLI01 (sample SAMEA3879561, study PRJEB24766) | human gut metagenome | biome: human-associated habitat; feature: feces | place: USA | collected 1985/1987
ATTTCCCAGTATGTCGCGGTCATCAGCGCGTTAACGCTACGTACCGTTTCCGTCCGGGCGCTATCGACCAGATGAATAATACCGTCGTGGATTTGCTGGTAGCCTGTTGAGGTTCTCTCTGAGAGCGATTCTATTATCTGTCCCTTTATATGGCGCTGCGTTGAATAATGGAATCAGCTATACGCCGGGCATCTACCGGTAACAATCCAGATGAGCGTATTACATTGGTTTTCTTCAGATTATGCGAGGCGCTTTCCAGAAAGAAAGGAGAATTTCAGCGCCGACTCTTTTCTGAGGAGGCGGCGCTGGGACAGAGCTTAAACTTCCAGCCAGTTCATAATACCGTCTGCCGCCTTACGACCTTCGGCAATAGCGGTTACCACCAGATCGGAACCACGGACGATATCGCCGCCAGCGCTTCTCCGCGGAATCCGAAAGTTTCAATATGGGTTAACTCTTCCGCAGAAGAGAGCTTGCTTGTTGCATGGCGGAGAAAAGCCGTGCGGACATCATCACTCGGTATGCCGCTGCCGTTATCGGTTATTCTGATATAGTCGATTCCGCCGTTGCGTATCTCCACGGTTACGGCGCTGCTGCCTGCATCGAGAGCGTTTTCAACAAGCTCCTTAACGATGCTTGCAGGGCGTTCGACAACCTCGCCGGCAGCAATTTTGTTAGCCGTATTCGGTTCAAGTATAATAATTCGTTTATTCATGCTGCATAATACCGAAAATCAAATGAATTTGGTGCTGAAGAAAGGCGTCCCGTTTCAGCTTTTTGCAATTTTAACGCGAGAGCTCAGCTCATAAAGCTTGCTTAACGCTTCCATGGGAGTCATTCTGTCCGCATCCATTTTTGCAAGTTCTGCAATAACGCCGGCGCATACCTCATCGGCATCGGCACCTGTTTCACCGATCATACTCATTTGCGTCGGCTTATCTTCTGCTTTTACGCGCCGTGATGCGTTATTGATATCCGAAGCTTCAAGTTCGGACAAAATATTTTTTGCCCTTTCAATAAGCGCAGCGGGAAGCCCCGCAAGCTTTGCAACCTGGATTCCAAAGCTTTTATCCGCACCGCCGCGGACAATTTTTCTGAGAAAAATAATGTTGTCACCGATCTCTTTGACGGAAATTCGATAGTTTTTGACTCCTGACAGCCTGCCTTCAAGTTCGGTAAGCTCATGATAATGAGTTGCAAAAAGAGCTTTCGCTCCGCATTTTTCGGGATTTGAGATGTATTCCAGTACTGCCCATGCAATGCTCAATCCGTCAAAAGTGCTTGTTCCTCTGCCGATTTCATCAATAATGAGCAGACTTCTCGAAGTCGCATTGTTCAAAATGTTTGCCATTTCGCTCATTTCAACCATGAATGTGCTCTGGCCTGTTGAAAGGCTGTCCGACGCGCCGACACGGGTAAAGATTCTGTCCGTAATGCAGATATTAGCCGCTTTTGCCGGAACGAATGACCCTAAATGTGCCATCAGTGTTATCAGCGCAACTTGGCGCATATATGTGCTTTTCCCCGCCATGTTCGGGCCTGTCAGAATGATCAAGCGATCGTTCTGCATGTTCATATCCGTTGAATTCGGAACGAATGCATCTTTCATGCCCGGTTCAACAACGGGATGCCTTCCGTCGGTGATTGAAATTCTGCCTTTGGTATTAATGCGCGGACGGACATACCCGTTTGCAACCGCAGCTTTGGCAAACGAACAGAATGCATCAAGTTCAGCAATAACGGCGGAATTGAGCTTGAGCGCGCTGAGGCAATCGGAAAGTTTTTCGCGAATCTCGGTAAACAGTCTGTACTCAAGCTGGATACAGTTTTCCTTTGCGCTCAGAATCTTTTCCTCGGCTTCTTTAAGCTGCGGAGTTATATAACGCTCTGAGTTTGCAAGGGTTTGCTTGCGCTGATATTCCAGCGGTACGCTTCCGGCGTACGATTTTGAAACTTCAATGTAATACCCAAACACGCGATTGTAGCTGACTTTAAGTGTCTTTATGCCTGTTCGTGTTTTTTCGGCAGATTCAAAGTCACGAAGCCATTTGCCTCCGTTTTCAGCAAGACTGCGCAGCTCGTCAACTTCGGCATTGTAGCCGCTTTTTATAATATTTCCGTCCTTTACGGATATCCCCGCATCATCATTTATTGCGGATTTGAGCAGCTCTGCAATCTCCGTCATAGGATCAATGCGTGCGGCAAGTGATTGAAGTTTCGAACAGGCAAAGCTGTTTGCGGCAGCATAAATCAAGGGCAATGCAGCAAGCGTTGAGCACAGTGAAAGACAGTCTTTTGGGGTGACCGTTCCGTATGCAATTCTGCTGCACAAGCGTTCGATGTCATAAACATCGGAAAGTGCAGCCGCGAGAACTTCCCGTTCGCGTGCGGCGTCCGAGATTGCCTCCACGGCATCGAGCCGTTCATTAATCTGTTCTTCAATCTGAAGGGGGCGTTCGATCCATTTGCGCAGCAGCCGCCCGCCCATTGCAGTCTCTGTTTTGTCAAGAACATACAGCAACGTGTTTTTCTTGCTGCCGTCAAACCTCAGCGGTTCTGTTAATTCAAGGTTGCGCCTTGTCGCCGCGTCGATACCCATAAACTCGCTGCGTCGAATTTTCGTTATCCGGGTTATATGCGTCAGTGCGTTCTTTTGAGTATCTTCAAGATATCCGAGCAAAGCACCGGCGGCGGCAATATCCGGTGAGTCATTGCGTATGCCGAATCCCTGCAGCGTTGCAACGCCAAAATGCCTGCAAAGCTTTTCGGTGCCGCGTTTAATGTCGAATGCCCTCTGCTCTGCCTGCTCGGTGTAGAATCTTGCCTTTATGCGTTTAAGCAGCAGTTCGTCCTCGAACATTTCCGAATTTGCAATGAGCTCACGCGGCGATATTCCGACAAGCTCATTGAAAAGATCCGATGAGATATCGCTGCCTTCAAATGAAGTTACACAGAATTCACCCGTTGAAACATCGCTGTATGCAATTGAGCAGGATGGGTTTTTCCCGGCACGTTTCAGGTACACGGCGGCAATATAGTTATTTTCCTTGTCGTTGAGCATCTGAGTTTCAATAACCGTTCCCGGAGTGATAACTCGAATAACGTCACGTTCAACAAGTCCCTGCGAAAGAGCAGGATCCGTAAGCTGTTCGCAAATTGCAACCTTGTATCCTTTGTCGATAAGTTTCGTTATGTACGTGTTAACCGAATGGTACGGCACGCCGCACATCGGTGCGCGCTCTTCAAGCCCGCAATCGCGTCCTGTGAGTGTCAGTTCAAGTTCGCGGGATGCTGTTTTTGCATCGTCAAAAAACATCTCATAAAAATCGCCGAGTCTGAAAAACAGAAGGCAATCGCTGTATTTCTCTTTAAGCTGCAAATACTGCCGCATCATTGGGGTCATGCTTGCCATAGAGTCCTCTCCTGCTGATTAAACTTTGATGCCTGTTTTAAGGAGTTACGCGGCCGCTTGTTCAGTCGGTGATATGACCCTGCAGCGAGTTGAAACGCAAACCGTCGACCTTAACGGGAACAACGGTTCCGACAAGGCTTTCGTCGCCCTTAACATACACCATTTTAAAGTTGGAAAGCTTGCCGAAAAGCAGCGGTTCGCCGCGATGATCGACTCCTTCAACGAGAATATCGCCTTCATAGCCGATATACTTCTCGTTTCCCGCCGGAAGAGTTTCCGCGAGAACAGCGTTAAGCGCGTTCAGTCTGCGTTTTTTCTCTTCGAGAGGAATTTGTCCGTCCATGCGTGCCGCAACGGTGCCTTCGCGCGGGGAATATGCAAACGTATATGCGTTGCTGTAGCCGACATTGCGAACAAGTGCGCATGTTGCATTAAAATCTTCCTCTGTTTCCTGCGGAAAACCCACAATTATATCGGTGGTTATTTCAACATCCTTAACACGGGTCCGAAGTTTATCGACAAGAGCATAATAATCCGCACTCGTGTATTTTCTGTTCATAAGTCGGAGAATTCGGTCGCTTCCGGACTGTACCGGCAAATGAATATGCTTGCATACTTTGTCAAGCGACGCCATTGCATCGATGAGTTCATCCGAGAGGTCCTTCGGATGAGACGTCATAAACCTGAGCCGTTTCAGTCCTCTAACCTCATCATTGACGCGCTTTAACAGTTCCGGGAAGCGAACTCCGTCATAATTGTATGAATTTACGTTCTGGCCAAGTAGTGTGACTTCGATGTAACCGTCGTTCACAACCTGCCGGACCTCCGCAATGATGTTCTCGGGACTGCGGGAACGTTCCCTTCCGCGAACATAGGGCACTATGCAGTACGTGCAAAAATTGTCACAGCCGTACATAATGTTCACGAATGTGGAGAATCCGGGTTCGCGTTCGGCCGGAAGACCTTCTATGACTTCGCCTGCTGAATCGTCAACACGGAGGATACGTCTGTTGTTAAATACCTGTTCCAACAGCAGCGGAAAATTCTTGAGCTCGTGTGTTCCGAACACCATGTCAACAAACGGGAAACGATCAAACAATTTTTTCGCGACCTGCTTCTGCTGCATCATGCAGCCGCAAACGCCGAGAATCAAACGCGGATTCTTTTGTTTAAGCTCTTTTACAAAACCGACATTGCCGAAAGTTCGAAGTTCGGCATGCTCCCGAACGCAGCATGTATTGAAAAGTATAAAATCAGCCGTTTCTTTGCAATCAGCTTTTGTGTAGCCGCACCGAACAAGCATACCCGCAATGTTTTCGGAGTCATGCTCGTTCATTTGGCAGCCATAAGTCTCGATATAGTAGGTAAGACCCTTGTCGGATATCGCACTGTGAATCCGCTTGACAGCATCAGATGCCTCTTTAAGTTCAACAGCAGCATTGATTGCGGTCGGGTTTTCCGGTTGGTTTGTTTCTTTGCAGTTGTTACACATATTCTTTTTATCCTTCTGTGCATATTTATCCATATTATACACTCAAGCGGGGCATTTCGCAATAATTTTCGCAAGTTCCGAAGTCAATGCAGGATCGCAAATAACAAAACAGACCCCTTATGCTGCGAGTTTATCCCGGTGAATGATTCAAATTTGATGAAACAGCTCCCGCTTTTTCGTTTGTTTTTTAATCTTCGCCGCAGTTTTACGACAAAAAACTCACGCCATATACAAGTAAATACGGCGTGAGCCTTTCAGCAGCTATATAATGTCAATAACAGAATAAGTGCCAATTATTCTTCAGTCATGATCTTCAGTATTTCCCTGTCTGTTTCACGCATTCCGTCCCGACCCAAACGTCCGACATTGCGAATCGTGTTTTCAACGCCCTTTGAAACAATACCGTCACCGGCCCAAAATTGAGATCCGTTCAAATACATATTGTAACCAAGGATGCCGGCGTTTACAGCAGCTGCGATCTTGCCTGCACACGATGCTTTTGCTCCGTCGCATACAATGCCGGAAACAATGGCAAGGGAATTAACCAGTGTGTGCGCAATTGTGTCGTAATCCCCGCCGAGGAGATACGCGATTCCGGCTGCTGCACCGCAGCCCGCGCTTATTGCACCGCAAAAAGCGGAAAGACGGCCTATTTTTGACTTTTGGTGAATGGTGATAAGGTCGGAAAGAATGACTGCCCGAATAAGTTCCTCTTCCGTTTTGTTGTATTCCTTGGCATACTCAACAACGGGAAGCGACGCAGTCATTCCCTGGTTGCCGCTTCCGGAAACTATGATGACGGGCAGCTCGCAGCCGCTCATGCGCGCATCGCTCCCGGCTGCGGGAGCCGCCATTGCACGAATTTTAACATCGTTGCCGTATGTTTTCAGCAGAATCCTGCCGACGTTTGCACCGTAATCGTGCGCAAGGCCGGCGGCGGAAATTGCGGAATTATACTGAATTTGTCTGCGGATGGTGTCGCCGATGTCCGAGAGATCAACCGTATCGGCAAAATCAACGATTTCGGCAATCGTCATTGCATCTTTTTCAGTAACGAGTGCATTTTCGGATTTTTCAAAAGTAACGCTCTCGGGCGCATAAACAACTTCGCCGTTTTTTTCAATCAGCACGATGTTTGTGTGATAATCAATAATTCGAATGCGAACGCTGTCGCTGCCCGCAAAAACCGTAAGATCTATGTCGAAAACAAGATCATTGTCGGCCGGACGAACGATGATGTTATGCAGCTTGAGAAAATCCAATATGCGCTGTTTGCCGTTTTCGTCAACATCGGCAATTACTTCGAGAACTTTCGAAGCATCGCCTGCAGCAATGCCCGCTGCCGCCGCCGCTTCGATTCCGCGCAGCCCGCCCGTGTTCGGAACAACAACGCTTTTAACATTTTTTATGATGTTTCCGCTGACGTAAATCACAACCTTTTCGGGCAGCTTTCCAAGCATCGAGTGTGCCTTTGCGGCAGCAAACGCAATTGCGATAGGTTCAGTGCAGCCTGCCGCAGGAACCAACTCGGATTTCAGCACTTCGATGTATGAAGTGTATTTCTGATCACTTTTTAACATTATAATATCGTTACCTTTACCGTATTGCGCCGTTTCAAGCACGGCTCCGCATATATTATAACAGAAAAGGACAGCTTTCGGCAACAGGAAAATTCGCATTGCAATCCCGTCCCTTTTTCGCCGTTTTGCGTACTCGTTTTGATATTCATTGAAAAACAGAAAATTCAGCCTTTTATTTTCTCACGAAAAGTTGTATAATGGTACGGATAATATTAAGGAGGCATAAACTATGTGCGGCATAGTCGGCTATATAGGAGAAAAGAAAGCAACTCCCATCCTTTTGGACGCTTTGGAAAAGCTTGAATACCGCGGTTACGATTCGGCGGGAATAGCTCTCGTGTCCGGAAAAGGAATAAACATTTTTAAAACACGCGGCAGAATTGCTGATTTACGAAAAATAATCGATGCTGCTCCGGCAGATGATTCCTGCGTCGGCATAGGTCATACCCGTTGGGCAACGCACGGCGAACCGTCCGATTTGAATGCTCATCCGCACAGATCGAAGAGCGGCAGAGTTGCGGTTGTTCACAACGGTATTGTTGAAAACTATCTTGAACTTCGGCAGTTTTTGATCGAACACGGGCACAGCTTCTCAACCGAGACAGATTCGGAAGTTGTTTCCGAACTTATTGACTACTGCTATAACGGCGACCCTGTTGCAGCTGTCCGCATTGCCGAAAGCAAGATAAAGGGCTCGTATTCGTTCGGGATACTGTTCAAGGATTATCCTTGGCAGATTATCGCCATGCGCAAGGACAGCCCGCTTATTATAGGCGCAGGCAGAGGCGAGAACTTTATTGCGTCCGATGTTCCCGCAATTCTTAAGCATACACGCGATGTATACAGGCTTGGAGAGCGTGAGCTTGCAATACTCACAAAGGACGGCGTTACCGTCATTAATTCTTACGGCGAACGTGTAAATTGCGTTTACGAACACATTGACTGGGATGCAAATGCAGCCGAAAAGGGCGGATATCCGCACTTTATGATTAAAGAAATCATGGAACAGCCGGAAGCCATTGCAAAAACAATTGCTCCGCGCATTTCGAACGGCAGAATCGAGCTCGGCTTTAAACATATTACTGCCGAAATGCTGAAAAAGGTGAATTCGATTAAGATCATCGGCTGCGGTTCGGCTTACCATGTCGGCTTTGTTGCCGGTTATTTCATGCGTGCTGCTCTGCGCATTCCCGTTGAATCTGTTCTCGCTTCCGAGTTCCGTTATGACGATCCGATAGTTGACGAGAACACGCTTGCCATTGTTATCAGCCAATCGGGCGAAACTTTGGATACGCTTTACGGACTGCGCGAAGCAAAAAAACACGGAGCAAAGACCATTGCAATCGTGAACGTTGTCGGCAGCACAATTGCAAACGAAAGCGAAGATGTCCTTTACACTTGGGCCGGTCCCGAAATTGCCGTTGCCACAACAAAGGCGTACAGCACGCAGCTTGTGCTTATCCATCTTTTGATGCTGTGCATTGCGCAAGCTCAAGGCAAGATGTCCGAACAACGGATCGCGCATGAAATCGAATGCCTTGAAAGAATACCCGAGCAGCTTAAATTCATGCTCTCGAACGTTGAGCAGGTTCAGTTCCTTGCATCGCAGTTTTTCAACGGGCGTGATATGTTCTTCATCGGGAGAAATGTCGATTACGCACTTTCCCTTGAAGCATCGCTGAAGCTTAAAGAAATTTCTTATATTCATTCCGAAGCGTATGCTGCGGGTGAGCTGAAGCACGGGACCATTTCACTCATTGAGAACGGTACGCTCGTTATCGCACTGTGTACATACAGGCCGCTGCTCGAAAAAATGATCTCAAACATCAAGGAAGTCAAAGCACGCGGGGCAAGTGTCATTGCCGTCATCAACGAAGACGATGCACAGACTGAAACCGTTGCGGACTATGTGATAAGAATTCCCGAATGCGAAAGCATTGCAACACCGTCGCTGACAATTGTGCCGCTGCAGTTGTTTGCATATTACATTGCTTCACTCAAAGGGTGCGATATCGATAAGCCCAGGAACCTTGCGAAATCCGTAACCGTTGAATAAAAAGCACTTTTTCAGCAATACGGCGCGGCCGCATACGTTTTGAGGCTGCGCCGATGCAACAGAATTCCGATAGGGAGCTGCCAATATGATTATTACAGAAATAATTGAAAAGAAGCGCGACGGACAGGTGCTCAAACCGGAAGAAATCGACTTCATGATAAACGGACTCGTAAACGGTGAAGTTGCGGACTATCAAATGACTTCATTCATGATGGCGGTCTGCTGCCGTGGCATGAACGAAACCGAGACTGCCGCTTTGACAAAGGCAATGATTGATTCCGGCAACACGATTGATTTGTCCGATGTTCCGGGAATCAAAGTTGACAAGCATTCCACCGGCGGAGTCGGAGACACTACAACTCTTGTTGTTGCGCCGCTTGTTGCAGCCTGCGGAGGCACGGTTGCAAAAATGTCCGGCAGAGGGCTTGCCCACTCCGGAGGCACTCTCGACAAACTTGAATCAGTTCCCGGAGTTTGTGTTGAACAGCCGCTTGAACGATTCAAACAGATTGTTCGCGATATCGGTCTTTGTGTTATCGGTCAATCTGCCGATCTTGATCCTGCGGATAAAAGGATGTATGCGCTGCGTGATGTCAGCGGAACGGTAAAAAGCATTCCGCTCATTGCCTCAAGCATTATGAGCAAGAAGCTTGCTTCGGGAACGGATGCGATCGTTCTTGACGTCAAAACCGGCAACGGCGCATTCATGGAAAAAATTGAAGAGGCGGTTGAACTTGCCTCCGAAATGGTTGCAATCGGAAAAAACATGAACAAAAGAACCGTCGCGCTCATCACAGACATGAGTCGCCCGCTCGGAATGGCTGTCGGAAACGGTCTCGAGATGCGGGAAGCAATTCAGGTTCTTCGCGGCGAGGTTCCGGTGGATGACCAGCTTGTTCGCGTTTGTTTTTCGCTTGCGGGAAACATGCTGAAGCTTTCGGGTCTTACAGACAGTGTCGAAACCGCCGTTCCGAAATTGCAGGCCGCGATAAAATCGGGAGCCGCACTGAATAAGCTTCGTGAGATGATCGAACGGCTCGGCGGCGATACTTCTTACATTGACGAACCTGATAAATTGGTCAATACACGCCGCATTGTTCCTGTACTCGCTCCACGCTCGGGCTACATCGGTGCGATGAATGCAAAACAAATCGGACTTGCTTCGCTGCTCATTGGCGCGGGAAGGGAACATGTTTCCGACACTATCGACCCTGCTGTCGGAATTCTGATGCACAAGCGGTACGGCGACAAGGTTTCCTGCGGAGAAGCGTTTGCAAGCATGTATGTCAATGATGAGAGAAATCTCGCCCAAGCACTGGATATGCTGGTTTCGGCAGTTGAAATATCGCTGTCCCAACCGCCTGAAATGAAGTTGATTTACAAAACAATTGAATGAGCTGAATACGAATTCGTGATCGGAATATTCAGGTTCTTTTCGCGGGTTCAAGTGAGGAATTAACGATTGAAAACGAGTGATTTTTACTATGATTTACCGAAAGAACTGATTGCTCAGTCTCCCGCAGAGTGCCGCAGCGCATCACGTCTTTTGGTTTACAACCGTGCGACAAAAAGCATTGAAGACAAGGTCTTTTCAGACATTATAGACTATCTCAATCCCGGGGATGTTCTTGTTCGCAACACAACGCGGGTTATTCCTGCAAGGCTTTACGGCACACGTCCCGAAACAGGCGGAAAAATGGAGTTTTTGCTGCTTCGCAGAATCGATGAAAAACATTGGGAATGCCTTGTGAAACCCGGAAGACGTGCAAAAGTTGGGTTGACGTTCAAAATCAGCGATGAACTTTCGGCAACCGTTACAGAAATGCGTGAAGACGGGAACAGAATTATCAGGCTGAATTACGACGGAATTTTTGAAGAAATTCTCGATCGAGCGGGCGAGATGCCGCTTCCGCCGTACATTACCCATCAGTTGAAGGACAAGAACCGTTATCAGACGGTATACGCAGAGCATGATGGCTCTGCTGCTGCTCCGACTGCCGGGCTGCACTTTACAGATGAGCTGCTTTCGCGCATATCTGAAAAAGGGATTGATATCGTTGATGTTCTTCTGCATGTGGGACTTGGCACATTTCGCCCGGTTTCCGTCGAAAACGTTGAGGAACATCATATGCACTCGGAACACTACGAGTGCACACAGGATGCGGCGGACAGAATCAATCGCGCACGCGCAAACGGCGGAAGGATAATTGCGGTCGGAACAACAAGCTGCCGCACGCTTGAGAGCATTACCGACGAAAACGGAATTGTTCATCCCGGAAGCGGATCAACCGACATATTCATAACCCCGGGATATAGATTCAAGGCCGTGGATGCACTTATAACAAATTTTCACCTTCCGGAGTCAACGCTTCTGATGCTCATCAGTGCGTTTTCATCCCGTGAAGAGGTGATGCGGATTTATAAACATGCCGTTGAAGAACGTTATCGCTTCTTCTCGTTCGGAGACGCATCATTCTTCATTTAAAAAAGCTTACGCTGAAGTAATTGCAGACTTGATTTTTTATAAATAAACGACAGATAATAATGCCTGGTATATTTCCGGCATTCTTCAACAGGAGTGAAATTAATGGACCAACCCGTAAGATATGAACTTGTAAAAACAGACAGCCGCACCGGCGCACGTCTCGGCAAGCTGCACACGCCTCACGGCGTTATTGATACTCCGTGTTTCATGTGTGTCGGAACGCAGGCGACCGTCAAGGCAATGACGCCCAGAGACTTGAAGGAAATAGGTGCCGGAATCATGCTTTCCAATACCTATCATCTGCACCTTCGTCCGGGTCATGAACTGGTGCGCGAAGCAGGCGGACTGCACGAGTTTTCCCAGTGGCACGGACCAATGTTGACCGACAGCGGTGGATTTCAGGTTTTCAGTCTTGCTTCAATGAACAAAATTCATGAGGAGGGAGTCGAATTCAGCTCTCATATTGACGGCCATAAAATGTTTTTCACACCTGAGTATGTAATGGAAATTGAGCAGGCTCTCGGTGCGGATATTGCAATGGCGTTTGATGAATGCGCACCTGCTGACTGTGACCGCAGCTATACAATAGCGGCCATGAACAGAACACATCGCTGGGCAAAACGCTGCAAGGAAAGTCACACGCGCGAGGATCAGGCTCTGTTCGGAATCGTGCAGGGAGGCATGTTCGCCGACCTTCGTATTGAAAGCGCAAAGGTATTGAGCGATATGGATTTTCCGGGGTACGGAATCGGAGGACTTTCTGTCGGAGAGCCTAAACCTGTTATGTACGAAATGCTTGAACAGCTTATGCCGCATATGCCGGCAAATAAACCTCATTACCTGATGGGAGTCGGAAGCCCGGATTGCCTGGTTGAAGGTGCAATGCGCGGAATCGACATGTTTGACTGCGTTTTGCAGACCCGCTCCGCCCGTAACGGACTTGCATTCACTTTTAACGGCAAAAAAATGCTTCGCAATGCAGAGTTTGCCCATGATTTCCGCCCTATCGAAGATGAGT
>OHLI01001059.1_pt1 | contig 11893 bp, 10 predicted proteins | sample 1569051 | NCBI WGS metagenome assembly OHLI01 (sample SAMEA3879561, study PRJEB24766) | human gut metagenome | biome: human-associated habitat; feature: feces | place: USA | collected 1985/1987
GCCCGGTTGAATATGAAGAAATACATATTGCAGCAACCGTCAAAACCGCACCCGCAGGGATTGACAGCGGACGCGCAATGAAGCTCATTCTGCCGTTCTCCGCGTTCCAGGACAAAAAGGCATTCAATGAGGGGTTCATGAATGTCTACATCTGCGCCGATGACCCGGACAAGGCGGAGAATGATGTTAAATCCGTATTTGAAACCCGTGGAATCGAATTTGCGCCTCAAAGGCTGTACAACCGCGCGGAGGAGGAACGAACCGTCAGCAACATGATAATCCTTGTGAAGGTATTCTCCTATGGTTTCATCGCGTTGATTTCACTGATTTCGGTTGCGAATGTGTTCAACACCGTGTCAACCAATGTTGCACTTCGCCGCCGTGATTACGCAATGCTCCGTTCGCTCGGAATGACGAACAGGGGAATAAACCGAATGATGAACTATGAATGCCTGCTCTACGGAACGCGTTCGCTGCTGTTCGGTTTGCCGCTTTCGGTCGGTATGACCTACCTTTGCTACCTGTCCGCAGCGGAGGCTGCACAGATGAGCTTCACAATGCCGTGGACGGCGGTTGCGATTGCTGTAGTCAGCGTTTTCATGGTTGTGTTTGTTTCCATGCTGTACTCAACAAGCAGGTTAAAGCGCGAAAACCCGGTTGATGCACTGAAGGATGAAAACATCTGATCGAAACAGTTATGATTGACAGACTGTGAATCAAAAAATAACCGACTGTACCGCAATGTATGCGGCGCAGTCGGTTTTGTTCAAAATGAAGCTGATTTCGTTGTTTCTATATTGCGGAATGATTATTTGCAGTGCGTCTCGTTGTATTTCTTAATGCCGAGAGCCAGCAGATCCATTGCGCGCTCAAGATCCTTCTGCTTGAGGACGTAAGCAATGCGAATCTCGTTCAGACCCTTGCCGGGGGTTGCGTAGAAGCCCTCGCCGGGAGCAAACATAACCGTGTCGCCGTTGTCATCAAAGTCGGTGAGCAGCCATTTCTGGAATGTATCCGCATTGTCAACGGGCAGTGCAGCCATCATGTAGAACGCGCCCTGCGGTTCCTTAACAACGACGCCGGGGATTTCGAGCAGCTTATTGTAGCAGGTGTCGCGGCGGAGTTTGTATTCCTTGCGAACAGCATCGAAATAGTCGGAATCAACGCTGTAAAGCGCGGCGGAAGCGATCTGATCAAGGGTTGCAACGGAAAGCCTTGCCTGACAGAACTTCATGAGGTTCTGCTGAAGCTCCTTGTTGCGGGTGATAATGGTTCCGATACGTGCGCCGCAGGCAGAGAAACGCTTGGATACGGAGTCGATGATAACGGCGTTTTCGTTGATATCTTCGAACTGTCCGATGGTTGCAAGCTGCTCGCCGCCGTAAACGAATTCACGGTAAACTTCGTCGCCGATAACAAACAGATTGTGTTCTTTTGCGACATCCGCAATGGTGCGCAGCTCTTCATGAGTCAGAACAACGCCGGTGGGGTTGCCGGGGTTGGTGAACATGATCGCACGGGTATTTTCGTTGATAAGAGCCTCGAGTTTTTCGCGGAAAGCATAGCGATAACCGCCTTCGGGGGAGGTGGTCAGGGGGCGAATGGTGCCGCCTGCACTCTTGATGAAGGTGTTGTAGTTGGGGTAGAAGGGTTCCGGTATGATAACCTCGCTGCCGTCGTCAAGAATGCTGAGCATCAGCATCTGCAGCGCTTCGCTGCCGCCGGTGGTGATAAGGATATCGCTCTCTTCATAGTGAATGCCGAGTTTATCATAATAGTCCTGAACGGCTTTGATAAGCACGGGCAGACCGGGGGAAGGAGCGTATTCAAGAACGGGAAGCTCAAAATTGCGAACCGCTTCGAAATATGCGGGCGGGGTTGCGATATCGGGCTGACCGATGTTCAAATGATAAATCTTTTTGCCGTTATTGGTTGCTGCAACGGCAAACGGATGGAATTTACGCATGGGGGAAAGGTTGCATGCCAAAGCCTTCTGCGAGATTTTCATGGAAGAAGCCTCCGAAAAAGTTTTTTTGAGGAAGAAAAAGCGGTGAAACAGCAGAAACGCCTTTTGCGCTGCCGCTCAGCCGAGGGAGTATCCTCATACGATGTGATTGTAGCATTTTTTTCGGGTTTGTGCAACAATGTTTGCGCCGAAAAAAGGTATATTTGAAGGAAAAGTGTTGGCAGGGAAGCATGACTGCGTTTGCGGAGAGCAAAAATCAGATGACACAAATGTAAAACAATTGTGAACTTTTTTTATGCAAAGCACCTGCAACACATATATTTTTTTGCAAAAATGTGTGCTTAAAAGATAAAATAGTATTTCATAACGGCATGTGCAGCCGATAGGGTCAAGAGAATATTATAAAAGGGGTATTTAAACCGGCATTCCATTGTGGTATAATAACGCGAAACGTGGATATGCGAAAGGATACTGTTTGCAAATGATCGTTGTCATACCTGCATATGAGCCGGATGAGAAGCTTTTGCGTCTTGTGGACGAACTGAAGCAGCAAACGGACTATAAAATCATTATTGTTGACGACGGCAGCAAGAATGCGGAAAGCAAGGATGTGTTTTCAAAGCTTGAAGAGGATTCCGCTGTTACAGTGCTGCACCATAAAGTCAACCGCGGCAAAGGCCGCGCAATGAAGACTGCGTTTGAATACATAAAGGATGCGGGGTTTTCCGATGACGGTGTAATAACCGTTGATGCGGACGGGCAGCACCTTATAAAAGATATCGTGGCAGTCAGTGAAACCTGGGCAAAGAACCCGAATGCGCTTGTTCTCGGCAGCAGACGTTTTTCCGGCAAGGTGCCGCTCCGCAGCAGATTCGGCAACGGTGTAACACGCGGCGTGTTTGCGATTTCAACGGGCGTTCGCGTTTACGACACGCAGACGGGGCTTCGGGCGTTTTCAACCGAAAAGCTTGACGACATGCTCAAAATCGGCGGCGAACGCTATGAATACGAGATTAATCAGCTCCTGACATGCACCAAAACGCATGTGCCGATAATCGAGCACACCATAGAGACCGTGTATCTTAATAAGAATGAGACTTCTCATTTCAACACTGTAAAGGATTCATGGCGGATATACAAAACGATTTTTTCATTCGTTTTTTCAAGCTTTGTCAGCTGGGCTGCGGATTATATCCTTCTGCTTGTGTTCAATGCGATACTCGGCGGCATTACGGGCGGTGCGGCGGTCAGGCTTCTGTCATTTAATCTTCCGCCAAAGTTCTTCGCGCTTGTCGGAGCACGCACGATAAGCTCCTTGCTGAATTACTTCCTTAATCAGCGGCTTGTTTTTCAAACAAAGTCCAAGGGCAGTGTCCTGCGCTATTACATCCTTGTTGCGGCGCTTTTTGTGTTGAACTACGGTCTGCTTCAGCTTATGGGAAAAATCGGCATCGCGCTCTGGCTTGCCCAAATAATCGCACAGCTTGTGATTTACCCGCTGAGCTTTGTAATTCAGCGAAAATTTGTTTTTTGCGAGAAAAATACCGCAGCATAAAACATTGCGGTGCCGCACGGTTCATGCCGTGTAATTTTAAGGAGATAATATATGAAAGCAAATAAGGCAAAAATTATTCTTGTTGTTGTTTTGGATATAGTATTTTTTGCGGCCATCCTGTTGTCGTTTGCATGGTTTCATCATGCAAAGCCGCAGAAGTTTTCACCGACAAAGACTTTCAATCCGAGGGTTTCGCCTTCCCCGAGTCCGTCGCCGGATTATTGGATTCCGAAAGACACACCTGCCCCCGGCGAAACACCGGATCCGTCAGCGTCCGCCCAACCCACCCCTGAACCGAACGATCTGCTTCGCGGAAAATATTCCGAAAAGTTTACTTCCGGTGAGGTAATCCGAGATGAGAACGGCTATCGCAGCGGAAATGTATGTGTTGAGATGAGCAAACACACTATGACCGTTCAGGGGCAGCCCGTATGCTACTATGTTGCCGACATTTACATAAAGGATATTACAAGCCTTCGCTGCGCAATTTCCGATTCGCCGGACAGGGATGAATGGGTGACGGAGCTTGCAGGCAAGAACAATGCGATCGTTGCAGCATCGGGCGACTTCTTTGTTTTCAAGCGGAGCGGACTTGCGATTCGAAACGGACAGGTTTACCGCGAGGAGCTGAACAGAAGTCAGGATGTTTGCGTTGTCTATTCCGACGGCACAATGGCAACTTATTTTGCCGGTTCGGTGGATTTAGATTCGATTTATGCTAAAAACCCGTATCATGCGTTTTCGTTCGGCCCAAAGCTTTTGAACAACGGAATTCAACACGAGTGTTGCAACATGGAATCCGCGCTGCGCGATAGGTTATTATGAACCGGGGCATTACTGCCTTGTTGTTGTTGACGGAAGGCAGAGAGGCTATTCCCTCGGGCTTGAAATGACAGAGCTTTCAAAGCTCATGAAACAGCTTGGCTGCACGGAGGCATACAACCTTGACGGAGGCATGACCGCTATGATGGCATACGGTACTGAGTTGTACTCACAGCCCTGCGGCGGCGGCAGACAGAATTGCGACATTGTTTATGTTGCGGAACCGCTGTCCTGAGCGTTCGGATTCGAAACGGAAACTGAAAACTACTTGAAATTTAGAATTTAACGGGGAAATAATAATGAGAAAATCACTCTTCAATTTCAATAACAAACGCCGCGTGTTCCGCGTGCTGCTCTCTCACCTGACGGCAATGCTCGCATTGCTCGTGCTGATTTGCTTCGTTATTGACAGATTCAACACGGCAATGGCATTTATGGACAGTGAACTTTCAAAGTGGTATATTGCGGTGCTTGCAGTCCTTGCACTCATATCATCGATACTTAACATCGTTGCGTTGTGGGTAAATCCCGACAAAATGAGGAAAAATCGAACGCCCGACAACCATTGACGGTGCAAAACGGCGTTACCGTTTGTGGATATAATTACGACTGTATGAAAAACAAAACAAAGATTTTACTTGTTGTTACGGCGGATATTCTTGTTTTTGCGATTATACTGCTGTCTTTCGCATGGTTTCATCATGTTAAACCGCAAAAATTTGATGCGAACCATGCGTTCCCTCTGCCGGAAAAACGTGAAAACCTTCTGCACGGCAAATATGAAGATAAGTTTACCGCAGACGGAAGCATTCAAAAAACCGAGAATTCCTATCGCAGCGGCAATGTATCCGTTGAGATTTTGAGCCGGGATATTACCGTCGGCGGCTATCCCGTGCACTACTACATGGCGGATATTTACATTAAGGACATTTCAAGCCTTCGCAGTGCGGTGTCGGAAGAGTCCGACAGGAGGGAGCGTGTTGAAAGTCTTGCTGCAAAACATAATGCAATAGTTGCAACTTCCGGCGATTTTTTTGTTTTCAAACAGAGCGGGCTTGAGATTCGCAATGGGTATGTCTATCGCGAAACAATAAATAAAACGCAGGACGTATGCGTTATTTATCAGGACGGCACGATGGAAACCATACTTGCAGGTTCGGTAAACCTTACCGCTGTTTATCGCAAAAAGCCGTATCATACTTTCTCATTCGGTCCGAAGCTGCTGAACGGCGGCCAACCTATGGAGGAATTTAACACGAGTGTTGCAAACTGGAACCCTCGGTGTGCGATCGGCTATTACGAGCCGGGTCACTACTGTCTTGTTGTTGTTGACGGAAGACAGGAAGGGTACTCCATGGGGCTTTCAATGAAGGAACTTTCAAAGCTGATGTTTGATCTCGGCTGCAAGGAAGCATATAATCTTGACGGCGGCGAGACAGCAATGATGGCTTTTGACGGAGAACTGACTTCAAAGCCCAGCAACGGGGGAAGAGAAAACTGTGATATCGTGTATATAGGTGAACCGCTCGAATAAAGCTGCACGCAGAAACCATTCGGAAGATTAAGAATCATACATGGATGCCGCACCGGCGTTTCGGCGCGGCATTTTGAACAATTATATGCTAATATATGCTTATTAAAACACGGAGACCGACCGATGCTGTATATATCAAGATTTGAATTTCCGGATGCCGAAACCGAGACGGATTTTAGATTCGGGTTGAAAATGACATGCTATGATTCAATCTATCCGTTCGGCGTTCTTTCAGAAAAAGGGCTGACGCAGCTTGATTTTGAAGATATAACGCTGCTTTGCGGCGGCAACGGCACAGGAAAGACAACCGCACTCAATATCATTGCAGAAAAACTGAAACTGACAAGGGCATCGTTGTATAATCGCAGCTGCTTTTTCGAGCGTTACCTTGAGGATTGCAGTTTTATATGCGAACTTGAAATTACTCCGCACAGCAGGATTATCACGAGTGACGACGTATTTGATTTTATGCTTGATCTCCGCAGCCTTAACAGCGGGGTTGACAGGCGGCGCGATGAACTGTTTGACGAATATCTTTCGCTAAAACACAAAAAATCAAGTATTCGTTCACTTGAGGATTATGAGGCTCTTAAGCGGCTCAACACGGCGCGCAGCAAGACCGCTTCGGAATTTATTCGCAGGAGCTTACCGGCAGGCTTGCGCGAACGGTCAAACGGGGAAAGAGCATTCATGTATTTCCAAAACAAAATTGAGGAAAATGCGCTGTATCTGCTGGATGAACCCGAAAACAGTCTTTCTCCGGAAAAACAGATTGAACTGCTTCAGATTATTGAGGACAGCGCAAGGTATTTCGGATGCCAGTTTATAATTGCGACTCATTCCGCAATTATGCTTTCCGCCCGAAACGCAAAGATTTATGATTTTGATTCTTGTCCGGTGGGAGTTTGCGCATGGCAGAATATTCCGAGTGTTCGCTGTCAATATGAGTTTTTCAGGAAGCATGATGCCGAGTTTGAATAATCATCGGACGGAACCATGCAGAAAAATCGGCAAATTTAAATCTCACGAAAATAAGTCATTCGGAGTATTTCAGACATTAATCAGCAAATTCATAGCCGTCACTCGGCGAGGGCTGCCTGCCTGTTTCATCGAACAAAAGCCTTCCGATGGGTGAATCGGACCTTGCGCCCTGCTCGATGAACCATTCTGACGGGATATAAATCGTCGGTTCGATTGCCGGATCGGCGATAAGTTCATATTTTCGATAGCAGAGCAAAATTCCGCAGTCATAGAACATGAACATGCGATCCGAATAAATCGGTTCAGGCAGACAAATGACAATATCACCAAAATTCGAAACTGCGGTTTCGTATGCTTTTTTACCGAAATCTGCCGCAAAATCATCGCTGAACGCAGCACCGAAACAATCGTCAACGGAAAGAATCCGTCCCGATAAGATGTCTATGTTTATCGGTCTTGTTTCAAAAACCGCATATCCGTTAACGGTCGGAACATCATAATCCGCATTGAGTTGTTCGAAGGGAACATAAACGCACATTTTGATTGAAAGCAGGTCGTTATCATTGTACATAACATCGTAAGTTATGTACCTGTCCGCAGGCTGCTCACGCGCATATTCCACGAAAGCTGTTTTCACGGCAGCGTTCACAAGGGCGGAGTTTCTGCAAACGAAAACAGGGCATACAACATAGCAGCCGGATGTTCTCACATGCTCCTCAAACCCGACATACGGCTTTTTATTTTCTGAAGGCTGATTTTCGGGAACATCGGTCGGCGGCTGAGCCGATGCAGCGGAGAAAACGTTCACACCGGCAGCGGATGATGCACCGGAGGCGGCGGAAAGCGTGAAATATGAACCCGACCGCTCCCTTACGTTGTGCATCTGCGGTTGTGCCGTTTGCGTGTCGAAACGGATTTGCTGCGATTGAGCATATGTTGAACAGGCGAAACAAGGCAAAACCGCAGCGGCCGCTGTCAGCATTGCAAAGAATCCCGCCGCAATGCGCGGAATGCGGCGGATAGTGTATTGTGTTTTTGTGTTGAGATTCATATCGAATGCCTCGCCGAACATATGCCTGATGCAGCTCAACGACCGAATAAGCCTGCCCTTTTATGTGCAGTTTACTTAATAATCATAAGCTCGCTGTCCGAAATCGCATGTTCAATCATTTCGGAGAAATCAACCTTTGCTTCGCTTGCACGCAAATCCTCAAGCACAGGTTTTGTCACGGGATGCTTGGGAACAAACACGGTGCAGCAATCCTCATAGGGAAGGATGCTGGTTTCGTATGTTCCGATTTTCCTTGACAGATCCATAATATCATCCTTGTCGAAACCGATGAGCGGACGGAAAACAGGCATGGTCACGGCGTCGTTGGTGACGCAAAGGCTTTCAAGCGTTTGACTTGCAACCTGTCCGAGAGCTTCGCCCGTGATGAGTGCACGTGCGCCTTCCTTTTCGGCAATGCGCTGCGCAATCTTCATCATAAGCCGGCGCATGATGACGGTGGTCTCTTTGCTCGGACATTGCTCGTAGATGGTCATTTGGATATCCGTGAAAGGAACAAGGTGCAGCCGGATCGGACCTGCATAGCGTGAAAGCAGGCGGGTCAGGTCAACAACTTTGTCGCGGGCGCGCTCGCTTGTGTAGGGATAGCTGTAAAAATGAACCGCACTCAGTATAAGACCGCGTTTTGCCATCATGTAACCTGCAACCGGGCTGTCAATGCCGCCGGAAATGAGCAGCGTTGCGCGTCCTGCGGTGCCGACAGGCATTCCGTTTGCGCAGGGAATCTCCTCGCAATACAGGTATGCTCTGTCACGTATTTCAACGGAAAGAGAAACCTCGGGTTTGTGAATGTCAACACGCACGGATGGGTAGCGTTCGAGAATCAGATGCCCGAGTTCGCGGTTGATCCCGTCCGAATTCATAAAATAGTGCTTGTCCGAACGGCGGGCAAAAACCTTGAAGCTGAAATTCGGATTTTTTTCAATCTCTTTGTCCATAAGCATATATGCCGTGCTGCATACACTCTGCCAATCCTTATCAACGGCAAGCGCGGGACTGACGGAGTGAATGCCGAACACGCGGGTGAGCCTTGAGATTGCTTCGTCAAACTGTACATCCGGAATATCCATAACATATATTCTGCCGTGTTCGCGGTCGATTCTTGAGGGAATGCCGCGAAGGGCGGAACGCATGTTGTCAACGAGCTTCTGCTCAAAATAGGGACGATTCAGCCCCTTAAGATGAATTTCGGTGTAGCGAACAAGAATAACTCTTTCCATTTTATAATACCTTTCGTGTTTATCTTCCGAGTGGAACGTTTTTGGGTTAAACTTTCGTGTGTGCTTTATCTCCTGCGGAACCGTCGAAGCAGGGAGAGGCTGTCCTCGATCATCTGAGCGGCCGCATCGGCTTCTGCCTCGGTGTTGCCGGCGCCGAAGCTGAAACGGATTGCGCCGTCCTGCCTGTCGCCGGTGATTCCCATTGCGGTTAAGATGCGGTTTTTGCCGCGGTTCCTTGCCGCACAGGCGGAGCCGGTTGAAACAAGCAGGCCTTTGTCCATTAATGAATGCAGCAGAACCTCACCGCGCACACCGAGAAAGCTGATGTTCAAAATATACGGCACACTGTCGTTTATTTCGGGTCCGTTGAGCTTTATATCCTTGATTCGGGACAAGTTGCTGTAAAGGCGGTGTTTGACGCGGGTCATGTTTTCGAGCCTTTCGGTGCGGTTATCCGTCCAAAGTTTTGCGGACACGTCAAGAGCCATGATTGAAGGCACGTTCGTGGTTCCGGAGCGAAGATTGTTTTCCTGCCCTCCGCCCGTTTGTCCGCCTTTGAAGCGCGTTCCGCGGCGCACATAAAGCCCGCCTATGCCTTTAGGAGCGTTAAGCTTATGTCCGCTGAAGGAATACATGTCGCATTGCACGGCGGGCATTTTGATGTATGCCTGCACACCGTCGCAATGGAAAACCGCTGAGGGGCTTTTTTCGCGCACGAGGTGATATATGCCGTTGATATCATTCACGGCGCCGACCTCGTTGTTGACGTGCATGATGCTCACATAGCCCGTTGATTCGGTAAGGGCGGCGGAGAGTTCATCCATGCGCACACACCCGGTTTTGTCAACGCCGACAACAACAACATCGTATCCCTGCGCTTTAAGCGCGGCAAAAGGCTCAAAAACGGAGGGATGCTCAACTGCGGATGTTATGATGCGGCATTTGTCGCGGCGCATTGCAAGCGTCCCGGAGAGGGCGATATTGTTGCTTTCCGTTCCGCCGCTTGTAAAAATAAGCTCGGATTGCTCCGCATTAAGGTAGGATGCAAGCCTTGCTCTTGCAGCGTTGACATCCCGCTCGACAGAAACGGCGGGGGAGTATGCAGCTGCCGGGTTATAAAACTGCTCGGTCATGTATCGAAGAGCCGTGTTTGCAGCTTCGGGGCAAACCGGCGTTGTTGCACTGTTATCAAAATAAATCATATAAATTACCAACCTGTTGTTTATTGAGCAATCGCCGGATGCAGTGCCTTAAGACACAATGCCTGCAAATGCACGTTCGGCATGTCCGGCGATTACTAAATAAATATGCTGTCGATTCCGCTTTTGTTAAGAATGCCGTCCGAAGGGAGTTTCAAAGCAGCACACGACTCCGATTTATCCGTTGGGGAATGTCGGTTCATCCGTGGGTTCGGCGGGCTGATTCGGAGGCGGATAAAGTGCGCTCAGCACATCGTAATTCCGCTTCAGTTCGCTCATATACTGACTGATGAGCGCAGCATCGGATTGTGCAATTGCATTTTGCAGCTGCGTGATTCCGCCTTCGAGAATGTGGCGCGCCGTTTCTGTCAGTGTCTGAACGGTGTCAAGATAACGGCGCACAGTCGCAATAAGCTCGTTTGAACGCGCAATAAGCTCATCGAGCGGAATATCCGTCCCGCCGCCGGTGTGTACCGTGCAGCATTCAAGATGTTCCGCGTTGCTTATGAATTCGTCTGCGGTAAGATCCGTGCGCACCGCGTTAGGCATGTATTGATAGAGTTTATCGTTGCTCAGTCTTGCATAAAGCGATGTTGAAGGAATCAGCACAATGCATTTTGCATAGCGTGATTCGGCGGGGCAATGCTGTCCTGCCGGCATTTCGGAATCCTTGCAGTACACAACGGTGCAGTGCATATCACAGTATTCAGTGGGCATTTTTTCAACCGCGCACCAGTCGGTAAGCGGAGGGTTGTTCGTGTCGTGCAGACATTCTTCGGTGGCAAGCTTGCCCGAAACCGGGCAGATCGTGGCTTGGGTCAATCCGATGTCGGACGGGGAAACGTCGAGGAGCGGACGGTTCGAGAAACCGTCATGCACCTTGCTCATGAAAGCCTGCCAAAGCGGAGCGGCACTGTTGCCGCCGGTCGAGCCGGAGGCAAGCTTTTCGGAATACTTGTCATGGCCGATCCAGAGGGAAGCGGTATAGTAACCGGTGAATCCGGCGAAATAGACGCTTGTGTAATCATCATTTGTGCCGGTTTTGCCCGCAACGGTGATACCGGGTATGATTGCGCTTGTGCCCGTGCCGGAAGAAACAACGTCCTTCATCATGTCGGTGAGCATAAATGCGCTGGATTCTTCAAAAACGCGCCGCGTCTTCTGATAGTCGCGCGCATCGATAACGATGCTGCCGTCCTCGGCAACAACGGTCGTGAAGGAGATGGGTTCCATATACATGCCGCCGTTGGAAATGCAGGCATATGCGGCCGCCATTTCAAGCGGAGTGATTCCGCTGGTGCCGAGCGCAAGTCCGGGGCCGTCAACGTTGATTCGTGAAGGATCAACACCGAGCCGCTCAAGGTACTTTGCACTGAGTTCGGGGGTCACAATGTCGAACAGAATCCTTGCGGCAACAATGTTGAGCGAGGATGTGATGCCTCGGCGAACGGAAGTCAGTCCTTCCCAACGACGCGAACCGATTTTCGGGTATCCTCTTTCACCGCCGTAACCGTCGATTGCAAGCTCGGAATTCAGCACGCATGTTG